>Ga0209379_10001231_pt1 | contig 17389 bp, 13 predicted proteins | sample tdDd001_FD_187124 | JGI IMG/M metagenome (GOLD analysis project Ga0209379, IMG submission 187124) | Marine sediment microbial communities from the Atlantic coast under amendment with organic carbon and nitrate - tdDd00.1 (SPAdes)... | ecosystem: Environmental > Aquatic > Marine > Coastal >...
GAAAACGTTCATCACTCTGATCGACACCAAACATTTTACTAAAACCGCTGATCGCCTTTTTATGACACAGCCTGGTGTGAGCCAACATATAAAAAAGTTAGAGCAAGCTTGTGGGCATGCATTGATAAAAAGACACAACAAGAGTTTTGAAATTACAGAAGCGGGGAAAACCGTTTATGACTACGCTAAGCAACTGGATATACGCCAATCTGAAATGCTTGAATCACTCAATCAAGATGATCCGCACTCTGGCAAAATATCGCTCTCTTGCTCTGGCTCTCTAGCCTTACTTTTGTACCCAAACCTGCTTAATTTACAATGTAAATATCCAACTTTGGTCCCTCATGTCGAAGCCGCACCACATCATAAAATTCTTGCGGATATTATTTCTGGGGAAACCGATTTAGGTATCGTGACTCAAGCCATTACGGACCCACGAGTCGAATCGGAGAAGTTGGGTTATGAGCCACTCTGCTTAATGCTGCCTAAACAAGAAGCAAGCACGGCATTGAATCTAGAAAAGTTAAAGCAAATTGGTTTGATTGCCCATCCAGACGTCGAACATTACTTATCAATTTACCTATCACAGTGCGGAGAAAAATCATTAGCGGGGATTAGTATCCATCAGTTACCTGTGAGTGGCTACGTCAACCAATTAAGTCAAATCCTATTGCCTGTTGCACAAGGGCTTGGTTTCACGGTTTTACCCAAAAGTGCTTTGGATACTTTTGCACACAAAGACCAAGTTGCAATGTACCAACCTCAAAATGAAGTGATTGAAACTCTCTATTTACTCACGAAACGCTACAGACAAATTCCGGCGCGATTTAAAACCATTAAGCAATTATTGAATCAGCAACTCAACGTAAGCTAGAAAGCAAAAAGGAGCCAAATTAGGCTCCTTTTTCTCTGTTTTTGCACTTTTATGCTTCTAGAACATCTTCACCAGACATTTCTGAGATGAGTAGTAGATCAGCTTCATCAAGCTTCATACCTAAAACTGGTAAACCGTGTTGAACAACCCAGCAGCCTAAAAATAAGAATACACCTAATGCAAATAAACCTAGTGGTAACATAGCCAAACCTCCTCCATGGTTATCAGACAAAGTATCGATAACGAAAAGATGCGACTATTTAAAGAGGGGAAAAGCAAAAGGCCTTTGAAAATACTTAATTCTTATACGTTTTTGATGGCACTCTTAGCGGTTTGGACGCTAAGCCCTGTGTCTCTCTGCGCTCAGTTTGTTCGTATTCACTCTGGGAGTTTACTCAGTCTCTACACCTTCAAGTTATGTGGGATACCTTTTTAATATAGTTATACCGTACATATGAAGCAACTATATTTAGTGCTTAATTGTCTAAAGATCACAAATTTTATGCCTTTGAGCGCATAATTATCCTCAAACAATCTGTAGAACTAAAAAAATGGGGCACAACGCCCCATTCTTTTCCATGCTGACTTTTCCCTTTCTAGCTATGCTGCGGTTTCAAATTGTTTTCCTTACCAATCTCTAAATAATCAAACACCTTACGTATAAACGGCGCACCAACCTTTGAGCCGCCATTACCATGCTCAATCACAACCGTCGCGACATATTTTGGATCTTTACAAGGCGCAAACGCTGTAAAAAGCCCGTGATCCAATAGATGTCGACTAAGCTCTTTCGAATTGTAGACTTGGTCTTTTTTCAAACCAAAGACTTGTGCTGTACCTGATTTACCACCACTGCAATAATCAGCACCGCGAAATGCACGACGTCCTGAACCTCGACGCCCAGTATTGACTAATTGCATTGCGTTGTTAGCGATATCCCAGTTTGCCTTTGAAACCCCTTCGATCTCTTGCTCGACCTCAGGAACGACTGACGTTGCGTTCTCCAATGCTTGTCCATGAGGCAGTGTCGCTTTAAGTAAATGTGGTGCAATAACATGACCGTGATTCACAAGAACCGAAGTCGCTTTAGCGATTTGCAAGGGAGTTGCCGTCCAGTAGCCTTGGCCTATACCGATTGGCACTGTGTCACCTTTGTACCAAGGTTGTCGATAGCGAGATTCTTTCCACTCACGAGTCGGCATATTGGCACTGGTCTCTTCGGGAATATCGATACCGGTTAAGTGACCAAATCCAAACATTCGCATCCAGCTAGATAAGCGATCAATGCCTAAGTCATAGGCAATTTGATAGAAGAACGAATCGACAGACTCTTCAATCGCAATTGATACATCAACAGGCCCATGTCCCCAGCGCTTCCAATCTCGCCACGCTTTAGAATTCGCTGCGGAACCAGGGATCTGCCATCGACCATGATCGTCTCGAACAGTGTTCTTTGAAATAACCCCTTCACTTAACCCAGCGACGGCAACAAAAGGCTTCACCGTAGAGGCGGGAGGATAAACGCCTAAAGTCGCTCGATTGACCAACGGATGAGACGGATCATTTAATAACTTCTTGTACGCCTTACTCGAAATCCCCTCGACAAAAGGATTCGGGTCGTAGCTAGGGCTCGATGCAATGGCAAGTATACTGTTGTCTTTTGGATCGAGAACGACTGCACTGCCCTCTCGATGATTGAGTTGCTGGTAGACAAATTGCTGCAACTTAATATCAATATTCAATATCAAATCTTTGCCAGCAACTGGAGGAACATATTCCAAGGTACGAATTACGCGTCCACGACTATTAACTTCAACTTCTTCATAGCCTTGAGTACCGTGGAGCGTTTTCTCGTAGTATCGCTCAATACCCAACTTGCCGATATTGCGAGTTGCGCGATAGTTAGCCAGCTCTCCGCTTTCCTTTAACTGTCGAACATCTCTATCGTTAATATGAGAAACGTAGCCTAAAACGTGAGTTAACACTTCACCAAATGGATAATCCCGCTTTAATTCCACATCGATTGAGAAGCCAGGAAGCTCATATTGATGAACAGAAAATCGCGCGACTTGTCGCTCTGTGAGTCCACTCTTGACCACCACTGGCTTAAAGCGCTTGGCGTGGTGAGCTAGTATCTTTTTTTTATCTGCGTCAGACAATGGAAAAGCATGCTCTAGCTTTTCTATTGCACCGGAGAGATCTGTCACCTTCTCTGGGATCATCTGCAATACATAAACTGGAATATTATTCGCCAAGAGTATGCCGTTGCGATCGTAAATTAAACCACGCGTAGGAGCGATAGGAAGCACTTGAATCCGATTGCCATTCGCACGGGTTTTATAGTAATCGAACTCTTGAACCTCAAGCTTATAGAGGTTTGCAATGAGGGCACCAAACAAAATGATCATACCGATGAAGGCGGCAATGGCTCGGTTGCGGAACAGTTTGCTTTCGTGTTGGTGATTTCTAAATTCTTTGGTTTGTTGACTTAGTTTCATGGGACAAAGGTATCGCCGATAGGATAGGCAACCTTTGACGATAGTTACATTTGGTTACAATTACCGTCACAGTAACAATATCGCTTTAGTTTTATGTGCGAGCAATGTTAACAACGAAAAAAAGCCCCAAGAAATACTCCTTGAGGCTAAATAGAAACGCCTTGCTAAGCGCCAATCACTCCGCCATCTTCACGAGTAATCGCCATGATGGTTGAACGAGGTTTGCTGCTCCCCCCTGCCGGAAAGTGTGAAGGTGCACCTCTTTCTCCTGGGTGCTGAACACCAACAAACATAGTCTTATAGTCAGGTGAGAACGTCAGGCCTGTGATTTCACACGCGATAGGCCCCGTTAAGAAGCGGCGAACTTCACCTGTCATTGGGTCGCCACACAACATCTGGTTGTTACCTTGGCCAGCGAAGTCACCACTGTTTGAGTATTTGCCATCGGTTTGAATCCATAGACGCCCTGCTTTATCAAAGCCAATGCCATCTGGGCTATTGAACATATTGTCTGGCGTGATGTTATCGCTTCCCGCGTACGGTGTGCCTTTATGTACCACTGGGTTGCCTGCGATTAAGTAAAGATCCCACTCGAACTCAGCTTTAGTATGATCACCGGCCTTCGGTAACCAACGAACAATCTGACCATAGTTGTTCTTCGCTCTTGGATTTGGTCCGCCTACAGGTTGGCCTTCTTTGACGCCGCGATTTTTATTATTCGTTAGTGTACAGAAGACATGTTGATTGTCTGGATGTACAGCAACCCACTCAGGGCGGTCCATCGTTGTCGCGCCCACTTGAGTCGCAGCGCGGCGAGCAAAGATCATCACCTCAGCCTGATCTTTAAAGCCATTTTCCTTCGTTAATCCATTTTTACCATACGTGAGTTCTAGCCACTCACCGCTGCCTTTTAGCTCTTTGTCATCCATGTTGAATTTGGCGACATAAAGTGTGCCCTCTTCCAACAGGTTGCGGTTCGCAGCGCCGTTATTTGGCTGGTACTTATTCTTAGAAACAAACTTGTACAAGTGCTCACCGCGTTCATCATCGCCAAGGTAAACAACAACGTGGCCGTCATCATTAATCAGCAATGCGGCATTCTCATGCTTGAACCTTCCCAAAGCAGTGCGTTTAAGGGGTGTCGAAGTCGGGTCATTCGGGTCAATTTCGACCACCCAGCCAAAACGGTGTGGTTCATTAGGGTGTTTGGCCACATCAAAACGTTCATCAGTATCATGCCACTGATACTTACTTGTTTTTGCTTTTACGCCATAACGAGCATGGTCGTCACTTAAATCCGCGCTACCACTTGTGCCAAAGTAACCGTTGAAGTTCTCTTCACAAGTTAGGTAAGTGCCCCATGGGGTTTGACCATTTGCACAGTTATTAAATGTACCCAGTGGCTTCATACCCGATGGATCAAGTTTGGTTTTCAATAGTTCGTGGCCAGCCGCCGGTCCAGTCATTTGCATTGGCGTATTTGCTGTTATACGGCGATTGCGTTGACCACTTTTATCTAATGTCCACGCGCCATTTTTCTTAACGACTTCAAACACTGTTACACCGTGCGCTGCTTGAGCTTTCAGAACATCATCAGCGGTCATCGATTTTCCGCCGTGATCGAACAGGTATTCGTAATTAGTGTACTCATTATTCACCGCAATCACAGCGCGATCTTGGCTAATCTCAAACAGACTCATGCCATCGGTATTGTCACCAAATTGGCGGAGTTGCGCGGCTGAGCCTTGTTTGCCACTTTGGTCAAACTCTGGCGCATCATTAAAGATTGGATCACCCCAAGAGAGCAGAGGTGAAGCTTTGTATCCTTTTGGTACGATAAACGCATCTTCAGTTGATGTCGGCACCGCTTCAAAATTAAGTAGCGAGCTGCTGTTATCTGCAGCGAACACTTTTGCGATAGGGTTAAGCGATAAAAAAGAACTCGCACTGATTGCTGCAGTTCCAACCAAGAAACGACGACGAGACAGTCGCGCTTCAATCATTTGACTAAACTGTGAATCTTGCTCATCACGCTTCCACATTGCTAACTCCTATTTGGTTTTTTGTTAGTAGCGGGCAGATGATAGAAAGTGAAAATGACAGATGAATTAACTTATTGTTTCTGTTGAGTTAAAGCCAGATTGCATTTTCACTTCACTTACATGACGGGCTCATGAAAGTGAGCTACAGTTCAATTTTAGTAAACAAGGTATGCCGTACATACAAAAAAATGTGATCAAAACCCTAGCCTTTTTCTCAAATGGTGGCTAAATTAACTCTTGTTCATGAGGAACTTGATTCACATAAGCTCAGAGAAGAGCATTTCTATATTACGTGAGGGAATATCATGAAAAAAATGAGAAAAGCACAATTGCATCGCGTTCGCATTCAGTACTGGAAAGAGTCGAACAAAAGCGCGAGCAAAGAATCATAAAGTGCAAACCAAAAAACTAAGCTGGCTAGAATGCCAGCTTTTGTGTTTTTAGGGATAGGTAAAGTTACGCAGCTCGTGTTGAAGACGGGAACATTTGTGCTAATTCATGCAAAATAGTTTGCGTCTGTTTAGAGTAAAGGTGCTTATCCTTATAACCCACCAATTGAATTTGACGAACCTTTCCTGACACTAGCATCTGCCTTAGCATCCGACTCACCATTTGCACATCAAGTGCGCTTCCACGCTCTAATCGTGACACTGGGTACAAACACGCTAGGTCAATATTCACAATTACGTCTTCACAATGGGCTAAGTAAGAGGCCAATTGCTGCTTCACTTGAAAGCGATGACTAAACGCACACTCTTCCAGTGTCATCCAATCGCAACCCATATCTTCAGCGTATTCAACGGCTCTATCTTCAACCGATGCACTGTCGATACCTAAGCAAAACAAACGGCACTCATTATATCGAGAAAGTGCGAAGTGAAATGCTGAACCTTTGTCTGGCTCCAACGACGCTTTCAATTCAAACTGACGGCCAATGTGAACAATACCAAGATCTTTACGAGGTGAATGAAGTAGCGGCAAGCTATAGAGAATGCTCTCACAGTTATTGCTCATTACAACAGGTAACACGTCAGAGCCAAGAAACTGGCTAAGGTGAAGTTGAAATTTGCCCGAGATATTCTCATTGAATGAGAAATGACCGCCATTCAACCAGCTTGATTTGTCTAGTGTTGAAAGCCAATCAAAAAACTCTTCTAGGCTTTGGTCGGCTATTTCGAAGTCCACTTGCGTCATCGGTTTTAGATGCTCACTTACCGTAAGCAGTGCTAATTTTTGCGATGAGATTCCTGTGATACTTTGCGTTTTTATATTGCGTCGAAATAGCCCAAACATAGTGTTACCTTTCTGGGGGCAATGCCCTCGCTGCCTGAAGAACATGCAAAATAATTTTTTGCTGATTCTGTTCCACTCTATGAGCCGGAGCCATCACCGAAATCGCACCAACGAGTTTCGTGCCTTTCATCACTGGGGCACTGATCCCCGATACGCCCGGATCAATTTCTGATGTACTAATGGCGTAACCTTGATTGCGAATCTGCTCTAACTCTTGTTGCCACTGAGTTATCTGGTTGTACTCACCGAAATAACGCAGAATCTTTTCGCAACGCTGAGTCGGCATATAAGCCAACATCACTTTAGATGAGGCGCCTCGCAGCAGGGGTTGACTTTGACCCTGGACGTAGCTGCAACGAAGCGCCTGCATGCTCTCTTTTCTGCTTACACATAGTGCACGGTACCCTACAGGCACCATGTACGCGGCCATCTCACCTGTCTGTTTCTGCAAACGATTTAACACGATATCCACCGCATCTAAATCATGTTGACTGGTTTGGTAACTGCGCATAAGCATCAATGCTGCCGGACCTATGATCAAGGTTTTGTCAGATGGACTTTCTTCAATCAGGTTCCACTCTTTTAGTAATTTAAGGTGACGATATAAACTACTGATTGGTGTACCGACTTGCTCACTTAGCTGCTTTGCTGTTACGGGTTCATCGTTAACAGCAACTTGCATTAACAACTGCAAGACCTTTTCGTTGACTTGTCCACTGCTCTGTTTCATAGAGTTCACGCTCTTGTTGTATCGCTATATCTAGTTGATGATCAAATTCTATTCTTATTAGGTAGGAATTAGTAAGCATAATTCTTCTCACTTTCTCACCAGAAGAGAATTTAAGTCTTTTGACCTTTTCACTAATGACGCTAAGTCTCAATCATGAACCTAGACATAACTTTACTTAACGGTAAAGTTAAAATATTCTTCACACCCATACAAAAACAAGAAGATTCATAAAGATTCAATAAGCCAAGCAAATAAAACAACAAACTAGGGACTGCAATGAAAAAACTCGCCCTCTCTATTGGCCTTACTTTAGCCCTTGCTCCGACTCTATTTTTCAGTTGCCCACTTTCACAAGCGAAAACAGCTGAAAACTCATCAACCTACGTGGTTCAGTTTCCTATAGAACGTAACGTAACCAAACTCATCGCATTAGAAGGTGAATTCAAACCATCAAAGTACACAAAAATCTTGTCAGAACACAGTGGCAAAATCGCTGATATTTATGTCGAAGACGGCAGCAATGTAGAAAAAGGGGAGCCTCTATTCGCCTTTGATTCGACTTTAGCGGCGCTTACGGTCAAAGCGGCAGAAAGTGAATACCGACAAGCAACAAGAAATGTCATTGAACTCACACGCACGACTCAGGAAAACAACCCGAGACTAAAAGCAGCAGCCTTGGCGGTTGAAAAAACAAGAGAGAATCTAGTTCAAGCTCAGAAAGAGTATAGTTCGACCACTATGTACGCGCCTTTTTCTGGCAAGTTAGGGCAAATCCGCTTTGATGTTGGGAACTACATTAATAAAGATGCATTGATCACTGATCTCGTGGCGACAGATTCAATTGAGTTGCACTTTACCGCTTCACCAAAGGTGCTAGATGTTTTTCGCCAAGTGCTAAATCAGTACCCTGATAGTCTTCAAGCTTCGATCATCACTAGTGATGGTAATTATATTGATGGCAAATTGAGCTATGTTGATTCAAAGATCTCTAATAATGAAGAAAACCTGAGTGCTTACGCCGTATTCGAAAACAAGAATGGCGAACATCTGATCGGCTCTAAAACCACTTTTTACTTAAATAGCCCTAAAAAAGAGCCGCAACTGTTTGTGCTGGCTTCGGCAATTCATACTCAAGACGGAACCCCCACTTTATTCGTTCTTGATGAGAAACGCATTGTGCGCCCGAAGCAAGTGACGTTAGCAACCATCAAAGAGACTTACACTGGTTACGTACCTATTGAATCTGGGTTGGCATCGAATGATTTCGTATTGTCCACACCTGATGCGCCTAAACTAGTGGGTAAGAAAATCGACCCTATGGTGAATTTGGTTCATCAACTCAATGAAATCTTAGGACGTAACTTTGATGGCAAAAGCAGCAAACAAGCTGAGAAAAGATGAAAAAACTCTCAAAAAGACATGGAAGTTATAAAAGAGGTCATGAAGTATGGTAGCTTTGCACTTTTCCCCATCCTGTACGGATAACGGTATGGACAAACGAAGCCAACGTAGCGAAAGAACAAAGCTCAACATCATATTGGCGACAATAGAGTGCTATAAGGAAATGGGCGTGCAAGGAGCATCATTAGATCTCATTGCCAAAAAAGCCAGCACGACGAAACCAACGGTCTATTCTCATTTCGGTTCGAAAGAGAAGCTATATCAAGCGGTTGTCGAATACATCATGGAAGAAGAGAAGCTAAGCCATGCTTTGCCTCCTTTTGATCCTGAAGTCAGTGTTCGACAACAGCTGATAGCAATATTTACCCAGCAGCTTGATCAAGTAATGCAGTGTGAAAAACGCCGCTTATTGGTGGCGATCACGATTGAAGCTATGTGTCACGGAAAATGCCATCTTGATCAGGTTGAAAGTATCAAGGCTTGTCCTATGGAAGCTTGGCTTGATTCAGCGATCAGTCATGGCGCGCTACCAAAGCAACAAACGGCTGAACTCGCTGTGAATTTATGGGCACTAGTAAAAGGGCGCACATTCTTTCCTGTCTTCTTAGGTATGGCTCCCAACGACCCTGTCGAGCGACGAAAGAGTTTAGAATCCGCCATCGATTTCTTCCTTGATTGCCAAGGGAAAAAATAAAGGAGCCCAAAGGCTCCTATATTCATGCTTGCAACGTTTCACCATTGCTACGAATGACACCCTGATACCAATAAAAGCTCTTTTTGCGTTTACGTTCGAGTGTACCGCTACCATCATTGTGGCGGTCAACATAAATATAGCCGTAACGCTTGCTCATTTCTGCCGTCGAATTTGCGACAAGATCTATTGGTCCCCAGCTAGTGAACCCCATCAATTCAACACCATCTAAGATCGCTTCTCTAGCTTGTACTAAGTGATCGTTAAGATAGGCAATACGATAGTCATCCACAATCTCACCTTCTGGTGTCACTTCATCTCGAGCGCCTAAGCCGTTCTCAACAATAAAGAGTGGCTTTTGGTAACGATCGTGCAAAAAGTTTAGTAAAATCCGCAGCCCTTTCGGATCAATCAACCAACCCCATTGACTCTTATCCAAGTAAGGATTTGGCACACTGTCTACGATGTTGCCGACTTCTTTTTGCTTTGGATCTGCACTGGCACAACCGCTGGCATAGTAGCTAAATGAGATAAAATCGACGCTCGCACTCGCAAGCAGTTCAACATCACCAGACTCCATTGCAATATCAATCCCATGCTCACGGAAATAACGCAGCATATAACCTGGGTATTTACCGCGTGTTTGCACATCACCGAAAAATAGCCACTTATTATTTTCATGCATCGCGGCAATCACATCGTCGGGGTTACAGGTATATGGGTAGTTCATTGCCCCTAGCAGCATATTACCTATTTGGGCGTCTGGGATGATCTCGTGACACAAATTCACCGCTTTCGCATTGGCCAGTAGTTGGTGGTGAATCGCTTGGTAAATGGCCTGTTCACTTGCCTCTTCGGGTAATCCAACACCAGTAAAAGGCGCATGCAACGACATGTTTATCTCATTGAAGGTCAGCCAAAGTTTCACTTTATGTTGGTAACGTTCCAACACAGTACGAGCATAACGCTCGAAAAATGTGATCAGTTTTCGGCTGCCCCAACCGCCATAGTTTTCAACCAAGGCATAAGGCATTTCATAGTGAGAAAGCGTCACAAATGGCTGCATGTTATGCTTTGCAAGCTCATCGAAAATCTTGTCGTAGTAAGCAAGACCCGCCTCATTCGGCTCTAACTCATCGCCATTGGGGAAGATACGTGTCCACGCGATAGAAAGGCGTAAACAGTTGAAACCCATCTCATCGAAAAGCTCAATATCTTCCGGGTAGCGATTGTAGAAATCGATAGCGAGATCTTTGATGCCATCGGTACGTTCTTCTCTTGCTTGATGCGGGCTAAGAATGCCATTTGGCAACATATCAGATGTAGAAAGCCCTTTACCGTCTTGATTAAAAGCGCCTTCAACCTGATTGGCGGCGATAGCACCGCCCCAAAGAAAGTTATGTGGGAAGCAAGTCATAATGATGTCCAAACTGTGATTGTCTGAAAATCATTGTAGAGCAAGATATGAGGAACAAATAAGGTTAGAGTGACGAGAAATTATTTCCGGTTTTCTCGACAACAAATTAGCCCTTGCTGTTCCAATTGCTGATGAATTTTTTGCGTCTTTTCTCGAAACATGTCCCGCAATAATCGCACCGTAGGCGTAATAGATCGGCGGCTCGGACACACTAGCCACAACTCACTAATCGTCGGCTGATAGTCAGGCATAATCTCGACCACATTGCCAGCAAGAAGATCGGTAGACATATCGAGGTAAGATTTAATCGCAATGCCTTTGCCTGCCACACACCAACGGCGCACTAAATCCGCATCATTTGATGCGCGATTGCCGGACATTTTAACCTTATGCTCTACGCCATCTCGTATGAACTCCCAATCATCTTTGAGTACATCATGCAATTGGTAAAACAGCCCATTGTGGTTCTTAAGTTCTTCCAAGGTTTTTGGTTCACCGTATCGCTTGAGGTAATCAGGGCTTGCACAAAGGATCTTTTGCACGTCACAGATTTTGAAGCCATAAAGATTTGAATCTGTTGGAGAGCCATAGCGCAAAGCCATATCCACACTGTCCCGATAAAAGTCGACATTGCTGTCACTCAAATGAGTACGTAACGTTAGCTTAGGGTGTGTATCTAGAAACTCATCAAGCCAAGGCATTACTACGTTTCGACCTAAATCAGAGGAGAGGGAAATTCGGACTTCGCCATCAATCTCTCCCAACTCTTCGCGCATACTTTGTTTTGCCTGCGCAAGCAGTTCGAGTGCTTTTTCGCATTCAGGTAGATAACGTTCACCAGCACTCGAAAGCCTCAACTGACGAGTGGTTCGCACAAACAATTCTGCTCCTAATGAAGCCTCCACTCTTTTAACCGCAGCACTCGCCGTCGCGGTACGCATATCTAATGCAGTTGCTGCGCCAGTAATACTTTTTACTTCCGCCACTTTAAGTACAACTTGGAGGTCTTCGAGCATCATATTATCAATACCTTTTTGTTAATCTTGGCAAGATTACACTGTTCTATCGTCACTTCTCAAGCTGACTAGGATCAACAAGTAGTGAAATAGATTGAGTATGTTGAGAATACGCGATCGAATAAGCATCCTTTTCTCAACACAAAGACTATGCTTATTTTAGTGTTTTCAGTAGGAGGCTGGTTATGCAATACAAACATATCCTTGTCGCACTAGAGCTCTCGGAAGAAAGTAACGTTCTTATCGAGCGCGCCGTTTTTCTCGCGAATCAACTCAATTCACGAATATCCTTTATCCATATTGATGGTACTCACGGTGAGATCTACCCTGATTTAGTCGACATCAAGGAAAACCCAGACTTCAGGCCATTGAACGAACACATAATGGAGCAGCTTCGCGCCTTTGATACCAATACTGATTTCCCGATTTCTCGCTTCATTGTCGGTACTGGGGATCTCAGTGAAAAGCTTCATGAAGTCATCAATGAAAGCAGTATTGATTTGCTGATCTGCGGACATCATCAAGACTTCTGGAGCCGCATCATTTCCTATTCACAGCATCTCATCAATAAGTCACCCGTGGATATTTTGGTGGTGCCAATTGAGTCGTAACTAAAACGCATTTAATCCAACGAAAAAGCCCACTTTATCTAGTGGGCTCTGTTTTCGTGCTCCAATTTATTTAGCGAGAGACAACCGGTACTTTGTGACCGTATGGTGATTCAATATTTTCGATAAGTAGCTTAAGAACAGGGTCTTTCGTCTTACTCTTATTGAAGAAGAACAGGTCGTAAAACTCATCTCGGCTCATGTTCACTGGCTTATTGTTTGCGCTGTGACCGAGCTCATGCACCATCACACCTGAACGGATACCAAAAGTATAATCCACACCATCAATCACCACATTGGTTAGCTTAGTATCCGCTGGCGATGTGCCTACTTTCTCAGAGTTCAAACGTGTTCTTAAGATTTTGAACAGATCATCCATTTCCATTTCATTCATCGTATTCTCAGATAGATTGATCATCATATCCGACATCGTGAAAGCACCGTTTTCAAGTTCAACCGCTCCCGTCAATGCCCAATTGCGCCAACCCGGTGTTGACTGAGTGTACCCCCACTCGCGCATTGCTTCGGCTTTTAGGTTACGCATCTCTTGGTCATCGGAATCGGCCCGAACCGCCCAAGTGGTTATGTCCATTGCCCAACCAAAGTTGCCCTCTTTCACTGCTTTTTCGGCGATTTTGTAGATATTATCGCGACCACCCAGTGCATCAACGTATAACTCAGCGCGCTCAATATGATCAGGACGAGCAAATTCTGTAGGGTCACCTTCAAACCAGCCCATATAGCCGTTATAGATATTTCGCACATTCTGCTCAACCGAACCTCGTAGAGGGCGATGATATTCATGGTTGCTGATATGCGCTGGCAAAGTAATATGCTCTTCTAACTCATCACGCGTTAAGCCTTTGTTCATTAAACGAATCGTTTCATCGTATTGATATTGTAGTGAGTCACGCCAAACACTGAATACGGACTCAACGTAATCCTCCCCAATAACAGGGCGGCCGTGGTGGTTGGTAAAGCCTTTCGCATGGTACGAACGCATGCGATCAACACTCTCTTTCCACTCTTCCATATCACGGTATTTCGCGCCGCGAATGGTATATACGTTAGGAATCGTTTCACCTTGGATTGAGTCACCTAAAAGCATCTCACCATTTTCTGGCATGTAGATAGCAATGTGGTCAGAAGACTCACCTGGCACGTGGAAAAACTCCATCTCTACCCCATCAATCACCATGATTTGCTGATCACTTACGGTAATATTCGGCTTAGCGGTAAAGGTAGTTCTTGGGCTATACACCTCTTTTGGCACATAACCAATCCCCTGTCCCACATAACCTTCCGGACCAACATCAAGAGCGGCACCAAACGCGTACACGCCTCGGTGAGCCATCAACGGTGACAAGAAACCAGATTCAAGTGCAAACATTTCAAACAGCTTGTCATGAGCAATGACATTAATTTCACCTTTCGTCACTTGCTCTGGTGTCACATAAGCACCGGTACCTGAAAGCTGATCTGGATGGTGGTGAGAGTAAATAATGGTGTGGAAAGGTAAGTCGATTCCCGTTGCTTCTCGGAACTTCGCAATCGCCACTTCTGCAATCTCGTTCGAGTAGTGAGTATCAAACGCAATCAAGCCGGTATCGCCCACAACAATAGTCGAGTTAGTCATCTCAAAACCATAGATTTGATAAACGCGATCAGACAACTTGTAGATGGTCGGCTTCATGATGTCATGCATGCGTTTTAGCTCAGGATGAACATGATCGCTGTCTTGAATCGCTTGGTTGCGAGACTGCGCTTCTTGCTTAGATTCGAAGATGTTGTAGTCCGCACTCCAAATCACTTCAGGGAGGTTGATATTGCTTTTTAGCTCCGCCAATGAGCGAAAGTTTTCTTGAGCATGAGTGCCTGACTTGTACTCCACCTTGACCAAGGCGTTTTCTGGTGATCCCGCGGTAAAGACTTCTAAATCTTGAGGATAAGCGCGCGTATCATGAGTGTGGACTTGAGCAGCCGCAACATAACCGGCGATGCTATCTTCGCTGTCTTTCAATTCAATATGTGCAGTGCCGTTCAACTCAACAGTATCACCAATCGTAAAATGATTGTGCTCGTGAGCGTTTACGCCGAATGTCGCGACACTGATTGCTACTGCTAAAAATCTCATTTTCATAACTATTTACCCTTTTCGGTTTTAGGCACTGCTGTGCTAACTGATGGGTAAATCTTATGGTTTGAGAGTGATAAAATATATTAATTATATATTATCTCGATCATGCAAATTCATTATGATCTCATGGTGATATGAGTACTTCCCTCAAAATCTCCATCAACCACTGCGTTAACGGATCTTTGTCATTTTTATAGTGATGATAGAAGCAAATACTCGGGTTCAGCACCTCAGGGTTGCCCTCAAACTCAATGGTTCGGAAGACTTCTGGATTGGTGAATCGAAAAAGTTGAGAACAAGGAAAAATGGTATCAGAGTTCTGAACAACATCTAGGATACTGGCAGGAAATTCAGAGCGATAAAGAACATCAACATCCAAGCCTTTCGCCGCAAATGCTTGTTCAGCGTATGATTCTTGGGAGTTCCAATCATTGGCAATGATGGTCGTAAATGGATATTGAGCGGCTTGCTCCATACTTATTATTGATGCTGTATGAGGGTGATCTTTTCGAACTAAACAGTGAAAACTATCTTGGAGGATTCGTTTTTCACGTATCTGCTTATCTTCACTGATAATTTGGTAGTGCACACCAAGTAAAACCTGATCAGATTTAAGCTGTTCTAGCGTTTGCTTTGACCATTGGTGGATTAAGATCTTCAGCTTTGGTGCCAATTCATGAACACGCTTAAAAAACTGATGGCCGATAATCGGCGCGAGTAACGGAGAAACTGCCAGAACAATTTTGCGGTCAATATTCGAAGGGTCAAACGCTTGGCTTGCGACAATCGAGTTTTCTAACTCGGTAAACAATTCATAGGAGCTTTGATACAGATTATCAGCAAAAGAAGTAGGTTCTAAACCAGTAGGGACTTTGACAAACAGCTCATCATCAAAATAGGCTCTGAGCTTTGAGAGATGTTGGCTCATCGCCGGCTGAGAACTGATGAGTCGCCCCGCAGCTAGCCTCATATTGCGCTCTTGATAGAGAACAAAAAATATTCTTAGCGCATTTAAATCCATTTGACCAATCTGTTTGCCCATCTTTACCGCACTGTTTCCTTCTTAAAATCATTCTATTAAGGCGAAAACAGTGCGATTTGGCAAGTGTTATCCCAATGGATTCAAAACTCTGTTTACTTGCTCCAAGCAAACGGTTGGAACATCTCATCAAGTGGTGTTTTCGCTACGTGGTTAACGTAGTTACTGATCACTTTCTGCGATAAACCTAGAATCACCTCTAGCACTTGCTGTTGACCATAACCCGCTGCATAAAATGCCTCTAGATCCACAGTAGAAACATTGCCACGAGCTCGTACCATGCTCAGCGTGAATTCATGCAATGCTTGCAGTTTTTCGGTTGGCAGTGGTTGGCCTGTACGCAGTGCATCTGTCACTTTTGCATCAACCTTCATTGAATTCGCAATCAGCGTGTGCGCTGGTACACAGTAACGACACTCATGTTCAACGTTGATTGTTTGCCATACGACAGTGAGCTCTTCTGCATTAAATGAGCTATTGGCAAATTGCTCATGCAGTTGATTGTACGCTTTTAGAGTTTGTGGCGATTCAGCCAGAGTCGCAAGTAGGTTTGGCACCGCGCCCATGCTTTGCTTTGCGCCTTGCAAAATCGCACGTGATTCTTCTGGAGCTGACTCGATGGTATGACGTTTAAATTCACTCATTTCTTTTTCCTTACTCGACTTATCTATTCAATTTCGAAGTCAAACTTCATCGACTTCGCTAGTGTGTGAATAATATAGATCCACTTGAACGAGTGTTCAAGCATTAATTTGAACGATTGTTCAAATGAATATCGAGTGAATACTAAGATATTGATTATATTTAACTAATAATTTTATTTTGCCTAACGAAAGTCAGTGGCGTCTGGCCTGTCTGTTTTCTGAAAAATGCAATAAATGCACTATCTGAGGAAAAATCCATTCGGTGCGCAACATCACTCACTGGTGAATTTTGGCAAAGTAACTCAATAGATTTTAAAACTCGCCACTGCTGCTTCCATTCTTGATATGACATACCCGTCTGAGCTTTAAAGATGCGACTGATCGTCTTGCTGCTCGCGCCCACACAGTTAGCTAGTTGGTTCAGTTCTGGTAATAAAAATCCATCTTGGCTCAACTGCTGCATTAGACGATTTAAACGACGATCATTGGGCAAAGGCAACTCAAATCGCTCACGTTTTGCCAAGGAGAATTCTTGCCAAAATAGCTGTGTGTAATAAGTCATTTCATGTTCAGGTTTGTCCCATTGCCAAAGTGCCATGGTATTAATTAGCGCTTTCAATAGCTCATTCACTTCGATGATGGTGAGTTTATCCGGAGCTTTAAACTTTGCGGTATCGAAATAGAGTGAGCGATAGGCAACCACATTAGTCATCATGGCACGATGCTCCGTATTTGGCGGGATCCATACGGCTTTAGTTGGCGGTAAAACAGATAGGCTATCGAGTAGCGAAAAGCTCATACAACCACTAGGGGCATAAAGCAATTGCCCCTTATTATGCTGATGCATACCAGAATCATGGGTACCAACATCCGCCGCAATACCCACGACTGAAGAGCTTTGCTGGTCAGGGTCAAATTGAATTTGTTCGTCTATTCGTGCCATTTGTCCGATTTTCGATATTTTTGGTTTTAATGTTGTTAATAGGTAAAGAGTAATGC
>Ga0209379_10001232_pt1 | contig 17381 bp, 19 predicted proteins | sample tdDd001_FD_187124 | JGI IMG/M metagenome (GOLD analysis project Ga0209379, IMG submission 187124) | Marine sediment microbial communities from the Atlantic coast under amendment with organic carbon and nitrate - tdDd00.1 (SPAdes)... | ecosystem: Environmental > Aquatic > Marine > Coastal >...
TTCAAAGTAGTAGAAAGAGAATATCCAAATGCTGAAAAAGAAGTTTTACTTGTTTTAGATGGTACAACAGGACAAAATGCCATTCAACAAGCTAAACTATTTAAAGAAGTAACACCTATTAGTGGTATTGTACTAACAAAACTAGATGGTTCTGCAAAAGGTGGTGCTGTTTTAGCTGTTAATCATGAGCTGAATATTCCAGTTAAATTAATCGGTGTAGGTGAGGGAATTGATGACCTTCAAAGGTTTGACCCGCGTAGTTTTGCTGATGCGTTGTTAGGTAAATAGTGATAGAATTGAAATTGTTCTAAAAAAACAAAAAAATAGCTAGAATGGTATTGACTTTAGGGTCATACTTGTATATAATTCTCCTGTAAAGTAAAATACCTTTACAGCAAGGAGATAAGATGTTATCTAAGAAAATGTTAGTTGCAGATTTGTTTGCATTCTATGGTGAATTGTTAACAGCAAAACAAAGCGATGTACTTAGCTTGTATTGTTTAGATGATTTATCCCTAGGAGAAATTGCAGAGGATCTTAAGATTAGTAGACAGGGTGTACATGACGCTGTTAAACGTGCATCTAAGACATTAGAAGATTACGAAAGCAAATTGGGATTGATGGATAAGTTTAATAACAATAACAGATTATTAAATGACATCAATATTAAGATGATGGATTTATCTCAAATAGTTGATCATGATGAGCATACTTTAAGATCTAAAGTGAAGGAAGTTGTTTCTATCGTGATGAACGACATCGAAGAGATGATAGAATAGAGGGCAATATGGCTTTTGAAAGTTTAGCAGACAAACTTCAAGATACCTTTAAATTCCTAAAGGGAAAAGGTAAATTGAGTGAAAAAGATATAAAAGATGCAATGAGAGAAATCAAGTTAGCACTTCTAGAAGCAGATGTAAACTTTATGATTGTTAAGAAGTTTATAAAAACGGTTTCTGAAAGAGCTAAAGGTGAAGAGGTTATGAAAAGCCTTACACCAGGTCAAATGGTTATAAAGATTGTTAATGAGGAATTAACAAGCTTAATGGGAGATAAAGTTGAAAAATTAGATTTTGCCTCTCAACCGCCAACTGTAATCATGTTATGTGGTCTACAAGGTGCTGGTAAAACAACTATGGCTGGAAAGCTTGGTAATTTCATAAAAGAAAAAGGTAAAAGACCACTTTTGGCTGCTTGTGATATTTATAGACCTGCAGCGATCAAACAACTTCAGGTTGTTGGTGGACAATTAGATATTCCTGTATTTGCTATGGGTCAAGAAGATCCTAGAAAAATTGCACGAGAAGCTTTAAAAGAAGCTCAAGTAAAGGGTTATGATGTATTGATTATTGATACAGCAGGTCGTTTGCATATAGATGAAGCTTTAATGGATGAACTTGAAGATGTTAAAGAGATTGTTCAGCCTCATGAAATCTTACTTGTAATAGATGCTATGACGGGTCAAGATGCAGTTAATGTAGCTGAAACATTTAATGAAAAGTTAGATGTTAACGGTGTTATTTTAACAAAACTTGATGGTGACTCACGTGGTGGTGCGGCACTTTCTGTAAGAGCTGTTACAGGTAAACCAATTAAATTTGTTGGTGTAGGTGAAAAATTAACTGATTTAGAAGAATTCCATCCTGATAGAATGGCTTCAAGAATCCTTGGTATGGGTGATGTACTTTCTTTAATAGAAAAAGCACAGCTTAACATGGATGAAGAAAAAATGAAGAAGTTAGAGTCGAAAATGAGAAAAAATGAATTCGACTTAGAAGACTTTATGGATCAACTACAGCAAATGAAAAGCATGGGACCTATCGGGGATTTACTTAAAATGATTCCGGGTATGAACAGTAAAGCCATGAAAGGCGTTGATGTTGATGAAAAAGAATTCTTAAGACTGGAAGCGATTATTCAATCGATGACTCCAGAGGAAAGAAGAAATCCACAAATCATCAATGCGAACAGAAGAAAAAGAATTGCAAAGGGTAGTGGATCAACAGTAAACGCTGTTAATAAATTACTGAAGCAACATGCACAAACAAAGAAAATGATGAAGCAGTTTAATAATCCTGCTTTCGCTAAAAAAATGAAAAAAGGTGGCATGGGGCTACCGTTTTAATAAGTTAGTATTAGTATAATTACTATTAATAAATATTATTTACCTAGGAGGTACAATTATGGCAGTTAAGATTAGAATGAAGAGAATGGGTACTAAGAAGAAGCCTTTTTATAGACTAGTAGTTGCAGATTCTCGTTCACCAAGAGACGGAAGAATTATTGAGCAAGTAGGTTACTACAACCCAATGAACGAAGAGAAGACTTTAAAAGTTGACGCTGAAAAAGTTCAAAAGTGGTTAGCAACTGGAGCTCAACCAACTGAGACAGTTAAGAGATTATTAAAATCTGAAGGTATCATCACTAAGTAAGGTTAATCACTAGGAGGTGTCCAAATGGGTGAACTGGTTAAATTAATCGCTCAATCGTTAGTTGATAATCCTGAAGCTGTTAAAGTTAACGAAGTGGAAGGAGCTCAATCAGTAATCGTTGAATTACGTGTGAGTCCTGATGATATGGGAAAAGTTATCGGTAAACAAGGTCGTATTGCTAAGGCAATTAGAACAGTTGTGAAAGCAGCAGCTACTAAGACTAAAAAAAGAGTTACTGTAGAAATTATTCAAGATTAATACACTGCTATGCAGTGTATTTTTTTTCGTTTTTGATTATACTTGTATTACGAAACTAATGAACAGTTGGAGGGAAAATGGAAGACATTATAAAAGCGTTTAACATAACAGGTACGGTTACAAAACTTGCTGGTGGACAAGATACTTCCATTAAAGTAGGAGAATATGTGTTAAAGCCTGTTGATGATGCTGATTATACTAATTGGTGTATGGCGGTATTAGATGACATAAGACCTATAGGATACAGAATCTCTAAACCGATACGTTCGATGGATGGTAATTATGTTTATAAGAATTATGTGTGTACACGGTTTGAGATTGGTGTTGAACAAGATGGTTTGATAGATGAAAAGCTAAAAATCTCGAAAAGTTTTCATAACGACTTGAGAACTATATCGTTTCTAGATATGCCTTATGCTGACGATCCTTGGTCAACGGCCCATAGAATCGTGTGGCGAGAGATGAGATTGCCTGAACAGATACATTCTATATCTAAAGGGATTGTAGAGCCTTTATTGATGCGTTTGGATAATACAAACAGAAAAAATGGTCAAATCATTCATAGTGATCTAGGCGGTAATATACTTTTTGATAAGTCGTTGAAGCCATTAATAATTGATTTTTCACCAACGATAGGTACAAGAGACTATGCTGATGCGATTATGGTATGTGATCAAATAGCTTGGGCAGAAGTTGCATTAGAATATTTAGATAGAATACCTGATAAACAAAATATTTTACGGGCTGTACTATTTAGATTGATAACGATGATTCTATTTGATCCTCAAAATGATTCATTGTTTATGACTGAATACATGGCTTATAAAAAAATACTCGATTATTGTTAAATTTCATAATTATAGACTTTAATTTGTTTTTCAAAAAAAAATCTAAAAAATACATGATAAACGACTAAGTTTATCTTTTTTTTAACAACTGTGTATAACTATACGACGACATGTATATTAATGTGTTGAAATGAGACTGACAGCGGGATGATATTGAAAGAAATCTTAACAATATTGCAATTCAATCCTCAAAATATGTCAGGAAAACCTTTGCATAAACATAAATTAGTGAAAAATATAACAGCTGAAATTGAATTGTATTTAAATACTAAAAAATTCTGAACTTTATAAATAATTAACAAATTTTAAAACATTTCGTATTTTTATGAGTTTTTTTGAGATGCTTATAATATAATGTAAGAGAATTTATAAAAGGGGGGAATTATTTTGAATCAAAATCAAAAGAAAAAAGCAACAATCGGTATGGCGTTAATACCAATCTTATTCCTAGTGGTTAGTTTATTTTACGTAATCATCATTAAGGAAGCTGGCGCAGATGTACATATTCCATTATTTAGTGCAGCAATGTTTGCAGCAATATTTGCAATGGTGGTTCTAAAGTACACTTGGGTTGAACTTGAAGAAGGTATTGTAGACGTTATCAAGATGTCAATGGGTGCAATTATTATCCTTATGATTATTGGTATGGTAGTAGGTACTTGGATTGCTTCAGGTATTGTTCCAACAATGATTTACTACGGACTGAAAGTTTTATCTCCGGGTATATTCTTGATCGCAACATTATTAATTTGTTCTATTGTTGCATTAGCTACTGGTTCTTCATGGACTACAGCTGCTACAGTAGGTATCGCTCTTATGGGTGTTGGTACAGGTCTTGGTATCAATATTAACATGATTGGTGGTGCAATTATCTCTGGTGCTTACTTTGGTGATAAGATGTCTCCATTGTCAGACACTACAAACTTAGCTCCTGCAGTATCTGGTGCTAAATTATTTGATCATATCAAGCATATGATTTATACAACTGGTCCTTCTTACATTATCGCACTTGTTGTGTTTGGTGTTTTAGGATTACAAGCTTCTGGAAACGTAGATCAATCATCAATTAACGAAGTATTTGCTGCTTTAGAAAGCACATTTACAATTAACCCATTATTATTACTTATTCCTGTAATCGTAATCGGTGCTGTTATTATGAAAGTTCCTGCAATTCCGGGATTATTCGGTGGAGCAATTCTTGGTGCAGCAGCAATGTTAATATTCCAAGATGGATACAATTTACTAGACACAATCAACGTGTTACATTATGGTAACGAGTTTGATACAGGTGTTGGCATGGTAAATGATTTACTTAACCGTGGTGGTATGGATTCTATGATGTGGACTATTTCACTTATCTTATGTGCATTAACATTTGGTGGTGTTATGGAAAAAACTGGTATGTTAAGAGCTTTAGCTGATGGTATTTTATCAGTTCTTAAAGGTAGAGGTGGTCTTGTACTATCTACAGTATTAACTGCTATCTTCATGAACATCATCGCTGGAGACCAATACTTAGCTATCGTTATTCCAGGTAGAATGTACAAAGAGTCTTATGATAAGATGGGATTACATCCTAAGAACTTATCTAGAGCTTTAGAAGATTCAGCTACTCTTACTTCTCCATTAGTTCCTTGGAACACATGTGGTGCGTACATGATTAGTACATTAGGTTTAGCTCCATTTACTTATATTCCTTACTGTATTATCAACATTTGTAACCCAATTATCTCTGTAATTTACGGATATACTGGAATTACTATGCATCCAGCTGAAGAAGTTGAAAAAGCTGCATAATAAATAATTAGCCAGATCATTTGATCTGGCTTTATTTTTTTTACTTGAAAAATATATTTATTCGTATTGACATGTTTTATAAATTATTCTATACTCAATATATTATTAAAAGCGAAGATGAGAAGAGTAAATTAATTGAAACTTTCAGAGAGCGTCTGGTGGTGAGAAGACGTAGTGGAAATGAATTGAAAAAAGCCTCTGAGCAGCGTACGGATTGAAAATGATACTACGCCGGGATTCTCCCGTTATAGAGATAGAGTATGATAGTACTTGAAGAGGTTTATGTGGTGATGCATAAACAAATTGAGGTGGTAACGCGAAGTAACTCTCGTCCTCAAGACATAGTCTTGAGAACGGGAGTTTTTTATTTACATTCAATCTTTAAGAAACTATCCCCAATTAGATCCAAGGAGGATATTATGAGACATTTATTTGATGATTTTAATGAACACATCTCTAATCGTTTAGAGAAAGTTAACAAACTAAAAGAAGAGGGGATAAACCCTTATCCTTATCATTATGAAAGGGAACATACAATTTCTGAAATTACGACTTTAGATAGTACTTATAAAATAGCTGGTCGTGTGATGCTTTCAAGAAACATGGGTAAAAGCTGTTTTTTAAACTTAAGAGACCATAGTGGTGAGATCCAAGTGTACTTGAATCAAAAGAAAGTATCAGCTGTTATTATGGCTAATTTAGAAGTGGGAGATATTATTGGTATCACAGGTGAATTGTTTGAAACTAAGACAGGTGAGATGACAATAAGAGCAACTTCTTTGGAGATTCTAACAAAGAGCATCAGACCACTGCCTGATAAGCATAAAGGTTTACAAGATCCTGAAGCAAAGGTTAGACATAGATCGTTAGATATGGTGATGAATCCAAGTGTAAGAGACAAACTTGTAAAAAGAGCCAATGGGATGGCAGCTATCAGATCATTTATGAGTGAGAGAGGTTATTTGGAGATGGATACACCTGTTGTTGATATGAGTTATGGTGGTGGTGAAGCACAACCATTTGTAACAACAGTTAATGCATTAAGCTCTGAAGCTTTCTTAAGTGTTTCACCAGAATTATATTTAAAGAGATACATAGTTGGTGGTATTGATCGTGTTTATACATTTAGCCGTTCGTTTAGAAATGAAGGGATTGATAAAACACATTACCCTGAATTTACATTGTTTGAATGTTATCAATCTTATGCAGATTATAATGATATGATGGATTTAATGGAACATCTGTATGAACATACTTTTATGACGGTCAATGGAACAACTAAAGCTGTGATCAATGAAGTAGAAGTTGATTTCAAAACACCTTGGAAGCGTGTAAAGATGCTTGATATGGTTGAGGAAGTATTTAATATCAATTTAGAGTCTATGTCAGATGATATGTTAAGAGAACTCTGTGAGAGAACTATAGAAGATACAGTACCAAATCATAGCAGAGGGGAATTGATCTATGAATTATTTGAAGCAGAATGTGAACATAGAATAGTAGATCCTACATTTATTATTGATTACCCTTATGAGACATCGCCACTATGTAAGAAGCATAGAGACAATGAGAATCTAATAGAACGTTTTGAACCTTTTGTTGTTGGTATTGAGCTGGGTAATGCCTATAGTGAGTTAAATGATCCTATAAGACAAAGAGAACTGCTTTACGATCAAGCTGAAGCACTTCGTGGTGGATTAGATACTGCTTCGCCTATGGATGAAGTTTTTACAAAAGCGATTGATATAGGCATGCCACCAACAGGTGGTTTAGGCATTGGAATTGATAGACTGATGATGTTTTTAACCGATTCGGCCCATATTAAAGAAGTCATTGGATTCCCAATGGTAAAAAGATAAAAACTGCCCTTCGGGGCAGTTTTTTAGTTGTTTTTACATTTGTTACATCCAATACATCTGTCCCATTGCTTAGATAGATCTGAAATAGATCTTCTAGCGAAAACACAGGGAATATCTCTTTCCTTTGTAACTTTCTTTACACGTTCAGTCAAACGGTGTTCTAAAAAATCATATAGACATATGACCATTTCTACATTTTCAGGAATCTCCATTTTTCTCATACCTTTTTTACGACCATCCCAGTGGATGATATCATCGATACCTTGATCGTGCAAGAATACTGGGATATTACCTAATTTATCTGCTCCTATAATTAACGCTGACATAAGTCCTCCTCAATGATAACGATTATCATTTAATATATGATAACACAATTCCTAGTAAAATGGAAGGAATTAATCAATTACATTCATTTGATATAAATGCTCTAATAACCTAGTCATAGTCTTGTCTCTTATTATGTAATCCATTATAATAGAAGGAGAGGTGACCAATGGCTGAGATTACTAAATTGCAAATGAAAATACTTGAAGACTTGTATAAGAGAGATGTAGACAAAGATATAAGTGTTAAGATTCAAACATCTTTGTATGATTTAGATGAAAAAGACGACATTATGAAGATCAGGGAACTTGTATATAATATTGATAAGTTGATTGCTTTGTATTTCATTGATGTAGATCATAATTACTATATTGAATCAGACTTTGTATCTTTTGAATACATGAACAGTGCAGTTGAAATTATAGAAAATAGAGTAAAAATCAGTTCTTTGGGTATAGATTATATAGAAGCGTGTCGAAAAACGGGCTTCAAAAAGATTTATAATTATTTAAAACTATGGTTTAACAGGCAATTTGTCGACAGACCTTACAAGTTAGTATTAACACATCTGATCTCATTCTTACTAGGTGCTTTAGTTATGTGGGGAGTAACGCAACTCTTATAAGGAGATGAATTATGAATTACAAAGATGAGCAATTTAAGTTGATTAGTGAAGCTGTTATGGAACAGTTGGGTATTGAAGAAGAAGAAGATCCTCTTGCAATAGTCCCATTAGAAACTATGTCTGAAGAAATTGTTGATTTAAAAGAACAGTTAGGTGAAAAAGAAGTAAACATTAATGAACTAGAACTTGTGATTGAACATCTTTTAAAAAGAGTTGAAGTTCTTGAAAAAATGTTTTTTGAGTTTAGGAATATTAAGAGGTGACAAGTTGAAAATCATAGCAAATAAGGCGAAATGTAAACTCTGTGGAGATGTTGTAGTCAGCATGTGCGAAGGAGAGTATAAGTACTGCAAATGTGGGTCTATAGCGGTTTCTGGTGGTACAAAATCCATTATGAGATTAGGACATCATACCAATATTCTAGAGTTGAGTGAAAAAGAATATTTTTAGAATGTTACAAAAATATTACACTTAGAAACACTATTGTATTATCTTGGTAGGTACATTATACTAATTGTAGAAGGTAATTAATTAAGAAATTTATGGAAGGAGGTTACGAAAATGAACAGAACAACTCGCGCAATCACAACTGATTTAAATGAATATAGATTCTTTAGTGGCAGTTTTACAAATGAATATTCTGTTGAATTTAACGTAACCGACGGCATGATCTAATAACGATTATTTGACCGTGGGTACGTACCTGCGGTTTTTTTATACTCTTTTTTAAAAAAACGCAGGTGAAATCTGTGTTTTTTTTATATTTAGACACTTTAATATCGCACAAGGAGAAGAAATTATGAAACGCTTTAAAATTATGTTTGAGTATATGAAAGGTAATATTCTCAAGTATGTTGGAGCAGTCACAGCAATACTTTTAGCCGTTGTAGCATCTTTAATTGTACCGTTAGTAACAAGAACTACTATAGACTCTATCATTGGTTTAGACCCCATTGATACTGGAAACTTTATAGGAAGGTTTTTCGTTAAAGCAGGTACCAGAGAAGAATTGCTAAACATGTTATGGTTACCAGGATTAATAGTGATTGGTCTAACTGTTGCAAGAGGTATCTTTCTATATTATAAAGGGAAATGGTCAGCTGAAGCTTCAGAAACCATTGCAAAAAATTTAAGAGATCGATTATACGATCATTTACAGGAATTATCATACGAATACCATGTTTCAGCTGAGACGGGTGATTTAATACAAAGATGTACTTCAGATGTTGATATGATCAGACGATTTCTAGGCATGCAAATGATTGAGATAGGACGAGCGGTGTTTATGATCACTGCAGTTGCTTTCATTATGCTTAATCTAAATGTTAAATTGGGTCTGGTATCTTTAGCTGTAGTACCTGTGATCTTCTTTTACTCATACTTCTTCTTTAAGAGAATACAGAAGACGTTTAAAGTAGTAGATGAAGCAGAAGGTGCAATGAGTACAACAATACAAGAAAATCTAACTGGTGTCAGAGTTGTTAGAGCATTTGGAAGACAAGCTTATGAAATTGAAAAGTTTGATGAAAAAAATGTTCATATGAGAGATTCTGTATTAAAACTGTTAGAATTATTTGCCCAGTACTGGTCATCATCAGATATCATCTGTTTGTCACAAACTGCATTGGTATTATGTTTGGGAACGGTATGGACAATACAAGGCCAATTGACATTGGGTACACTTATAGCGTTTATGTCTTATATGGGTATGTTGTTATGGCCGGTTAGACAATTAGGTAGAATACTTACAGATATGTCTAAGGCGTTCGTTGCGATTGATAGAACTCAGGATATCTTGTTGGTGCCATCAGAGATGGAACTATCAGGTGAGGACTTCTCTCAAATTAATGGAGAAATTGAATTTGACCATGTATCATTTTCATATGAAGATGGACGTAAAATTTTAGATGATATATCATTTGAAGTGCGAAAAGGTGAAACCTTAGCTATTTTAGGACCAACTGGATCGGGTAAATCCACTTTGGTACAGTTACTTGCAAGACTGTATGATACAACTGAAGGTACAGTCAAGATTGATGGTAAAGATGTTAAAGAATTTGATAAAAAACATCTTCGTGAATATGTTGGACTGATTTTACAGGAACCGTTTTTATTTGCAAAAAATATTAGAGACAATATCAAAATTGCAAAACCCGATGCTGAACACCATCATGTAGAGGATGCTGCAAAGACAGCGGTTATACATGATAAAATTCTTGAATTCAATGAGGGTTATGAAACTTTAGTTGGAGAAAGAGGTGTGTCGTTATCAGGTGGTCAAAAACAAAGACTGGCGATTGCCAGACGTATCATAACGGATGCACCAATAGTAATCTTTGATGATTCCTTAAGTGCTGTTGATACTGAAACCGATGCTGCAATCCGTCAAAGATTAAATAAATCAGATAAATCATTAACGACAATTATTATTTCTCATCGTGTTTCTACTTTATCAGAAGCCGATAGAATTATGGTCCTAGAAGAGGGTAAAATCACTCAACTAGATACTCATAAAGAATTAATCAAACAAAACGGTTTATATAAACGCATTTGGTTAATCCAAAATGCTATTAAAGAAGAAGACATAATATAAGAGGTGGCATATGAACGTACATGAAGAAAAAGAATTTAGTAGTAATTATGACTTTGCCATTTGGAAGAACTTATTACAATATTTAAAACCATTCAGAAAAAACTTTGCAATACTTGCATGTTATATGGTGATTCTTGCAGCAACGGATGTACTGATACCTTATCTAACATCTTTTGCTATAGATAATTTTATTGAAACAGGTAATCTAGATGGATTCAGTTATTTTGTAGCAATATATGGTTCGGCTGTGATCATAATATCTGGGACTGTATATCTATTTATTAAAGAAGCAGGAAAAATAGAAGCTGGTGTAACATATAGTTTAAGACAAAAGGGATTTAAGAAGCTACAGGAACTGTCGTTCTCATACTTCGATAAAACTGCAGTTGGTTGGTTGATGGCGAGAATGACTTCGGATACCAATCGTATAGGTGAAATATTAGCATGGGGTCTTGTGGACTTTATGTGGGGAATATCAATGATGACATTTATTTCGATTGTAATGTTTGTTATCAATTGGAAGTTGGCCCTTATCACTTTTTCTGTGGTACCCTTATTGGTTATTGTAAGTGTTTTCTTCCAAAAAAGAATATTGAAAGTATCAAGAAAAGTAAGGAAGATCAATTCAAAAATCACTGGTGCATTCAATGAAGGTATCACTGGTGCAAAAACAACCAAAACATTGGTTAGAGAAGAAGAAAACTTATCAGAATTTCAAACGGTCACACTTGATATGAAGAAGAAGTCTGTTAAATCGGCTATTATTTCATCATTATATATGCCGATTGTTATAAGTATTGGTAGTGTAGGAATGGCACTTGCATTAGGTTTTGGTGGTAATGGAGTTGTTAATGGTTCGGTAGTAGGCGTTATAACATTAGGAACACTCTATTTATTCTTTAATTTTAGTGTTCAATTCTATGAACCAATTAGAGAAATGTCTAGAATATTTGCAGAACTTCAAGTTGCTCAAGCATCTGCTGAACGATTACTAGCAATGATTGATACAGATCCAGATATTATTGATGGAGATGATATTATAGCCAAATATGGTGACTCGGTTAATTCTAAAAAAGAAAACTGGGAACCTATTAATGGAGATGTTAGTTTCAAGGATGTGACTTTCTATTATAAAGAAGATGAAGTCATTTTAGAAGATTTCAATTTAGAGATTAAAGCAGGGCAAACAATTGCTCTTGTAGGAGAAACGGGATCGGGTAAAAGTACAATTGTTAACTTGGCCTGTAGATTCTACGAACCTGTCAAAGGTGAAATTTTAATTGATGGTGTAGATTATAGAAAAAGATCTCAATTGTGGTTACATTCAAATATTGGATATGTACTACAAACGCCACATTTATTCAGTGGTTCTATAAGAGATAACATTGCCTATGGTATGTTAGAAGCATCGGAACTTGATATTATCAGAGCTTCTAAACTTGTTAATGCTCATGATTTTATTATGAAGTTTGACAATGGATATGATACAGAGGTCGGTGAAGGTGGCGCAAAACTATCTACTGGTGAAAAACAATTGATTTCATTTGCTAGAGCGATACTTTCAAATCCTAAATTATTTATCCTAGATGAAGCGACATCAAGTGTAGATACAGAAACAGAATTAATGATTCAAGAAGCGATACAAAAAGTTTTATCAGGTAGAACTAGTTTTATTATCGCACATCGCTTGTCAACGATCCGCTCAGCTGATAGAATATTAGTGATAGAAAAAGGTATTATCATTGAAGATGGTACCCATGATGAATTGATGAGCCAAAAAGGACATTATTATAGTCTTTATACAAATCAGTTTATTGATGAAAAAGAAATGGAAATTATCAATAAATAATTAAGTGATAAGAAGGTGTAAACCTTTTATATAGATGATGGATATTTAATAGTTATAAGTTACAAACCTATGGCAGGGTAGGATTTAATAATGTTGATCGATGAAGCTAAAGTTGATTGTAAATTATGAATCGTTTGGAAAAGGTGAAATCCAGATTAGCGAAAGATTATTGGAATGGAAATTGTTAGGTCGTAAAGAAAACAAAGAAAAGGAGAGTAATAATGATTAATCTAAGAAAAGTATTAATTTTAAAGACAAAGGCGTATACACGGACAGAGGTCTGTTACGGGCAGTAGATAATTCTACCCAAGTCTTATGCTACTTGCCTGCCAATAGATTTTTGTCTTTATAAGAAATCTTGAGGTGTTATTTTGAATAGTATTAAAGCTTATGATGGAACGAATTTTCAAGAAGTTAGCAATTTGCTAGCGACTATGATGAAAGAACATACATTTAAAAATGTGAATGATAAATCAAAAGAAAAGTTTTTAGGTATTTTCAACTATGTAAATTCAGAGAATCCTAAACACGTTATGGAATTGGAAAGAACCCTAGCACAGTCTGATATATGGGTGGCATATGATAAGGAAAAGATTGTTGGTATCGTTAGAGGTAGCAAAGATAATATCTTAAACTTATTTGTAGATGAAAGCCATGTAAGAAACGGTGTTGGTTCGCAGTTGGTACAGAAATTTGAAGAGAAATGCATGGTTGAAGGATTTTCTTATGTAAGATTATCATCGACTGTAGAAGCTGTTGGATTTTATGAGAACTTAGGTTACAAGAAAACAACAGGACTTCGAATGGCAAGATACTCTGGTAAAAGAGGATTTGAGTACCAACCGATGATGAAACCATTATTTTAATTAAGAATCCAAACCTTAGGTTTGGATTCTATTTATTTTTCTGATAAAATAAGTAGACTAGTTAGGAGATTACATGAATTTAAGTTTATCCAATTTAGAAAAAAATACACTCAGCATTCATACAAAAATGTTGATAATAGCATTAGTTGATGCGCTTATTGCACAGTTTTATTTTGATTCATTACCGTTTGAATTTAAATTTTCAATATCGGTGGCGGTTTTACCTATTTATTATTATTTTGATAGAACTTTAAACCCTTTTAAAACTGCTCTTTATGTTATGACTGTTGGTCTCGCCTTTAGAACCTTAACACAAGTCAATATTTATGGAAGTTTTACAGATGCATTCTGGAGTGATTTTCCATTTGTTTATTTTGATTTGTTGTATGGTTTAATTTTCTACTTCTTATATTATAAGAGTGAAAAAGTCTCCTTATCCCAATGGGCTGTTGTGGCAGTTTTTGGTGATTGGGCAGGTAATACCGCAGAAGCGCTGTTTAGACATGGTCCGGCCTTTATTTTTACATCCAATTCTACGATGATATTTTTATTGGTAGCATTGATTAGAGTTTTTATTAGTATCGCAATAGTTATATTTTTAAATCACTATTCGAGGTTAATCAGAAAAGATGAACATGAAATCAGATACAAACAACTCTTGATGTTAACTTCTGAACTGAAAAGTGAAGCGTATTTTATCCAAAAAAACATGGATTACGTTGAATATGTCATGAGTGATGCTTATACGCTCTATTCCGAACTGGATGAATTAGAACCAGAAGAAACAAAAAGAATCGCTTTAAAAATAGCAACTGACATACATGAGATAAAGAAAAACTATTCTAGGGTAGTTGATGGTTTAGGTAAAATTACAGACAGTGAAGTGAATTTCAATCAGATGAAATTGGTTGAACTTGTAAAAATACTAAGATATAGTATCTCAAGATATTTAACTTCAATCGATTCGGATATTCAGTTTATTACCAATATCCATTCCAATCGTTATGTAAAAGAACATTATCTATTAATGTCTGTATTACGAAACTTAGTCAATAATGCCATAGAAGAGCTTATAAAGACCAATAAACATGGTGTTGTTAAATTGAAATTCCAAGAAAATGCAGACTACTACATTTTTACAATTTCTGATAATGGAAATGGTATAGATGATAAAGATTTAGAATATATCTTTGAAACAGGGTTTTCTACAAAGTTTAATGAGGAAACAGGTAATATTTGTCGTGGGGTAGGGCTTGCTTTAGTAAAGGAAATAGTGGAAAATAAGTTGAATGGATATATTCAAGTGAAATCGGTTAAAAATGTGGGCACTGATTTTTACGTTTATGTTAATAAAGAGTATGCAGGGGGATAAAATGAAATTTGTAATTGTAGATGATGATCATAAGATCATAAGAATATTAGAGAGTATCATACAGAATTCAACTTTAGGGGAAGTTGTTGGTGTTTGTCATGAGGGACGTAAAGCCATGGAAATGGTTTCAGAACTTGAACCAGATATTGTATTGATAGATCTACTGATGCCTGAAGTTGATGGTATAGCGATTGTTACGGCAATTCAATCACTTTCACGTGTACCTAAGTGTATCATGATATCTCAAGTCACAAATAAGACGATGATATCAAAGGCTTATGAAAGTGGAATTGAGTTTTTCATCAATAAACCTATCAATCGAAATGAAGTCTCTAAAGTTATAGAGAAGGTTACTGAGAAAATTGATCTTGAAAACAAGTTTGAAATCATGGGCAAAATGTTTAGAAAAAATGAAAACATTGTTGAAAAACCCAAAGAAGATCCTCTTAGAAGTATCAAACTGATATTTTCTAAATTAGGTATTATGGGGGAAAAAGGAACTGAAGATATTTTGACCATCTGTGTGTACATGTTAGAAAACGATCAGTCATCGTTTGATTTCAAAGTTAAAGACATTTGTAAGAAGTTATCTGACAATCCTAAGGCAATGGAGCAACGGTTAAGAAGAGCGATTAATAAAGGTCTGATTAATCTTGCTAACATCGGTATTGAAGATTATATGAATGAGATCTTTTTAGCGTATTCAAATTCACTTTATGATTTCCAAAACGTTAAAGCTGAAATGGATTATATAAGAGGCAAAAGAAACGCTGGTGGTAAAATATCAATCAGACGTTTCATAGAAAATATTATATTGTTAAAGTAGGGATTATGTTATTTGAATCAGAACGATTATTTTACAGAGTATGGCAAACCGATGACGTATCTGTAGGGATTAAGTTATGGGGCGATGAAGAAGTCATGAAGTATATTGAACCTGTTTTAAGTGAGAGCCAAGTTGCTCTTTCTATAGAAAGAGGTATAGATCATTATAAATCACATGGTGTGCAATTGTTTGCCATGGTGTTAAAGGAAACAAATGAAGTGATAGGATGTTGTGGTTTATCTGTAGAAGATAAAGATGAAAAGCTGTATGAGTTTGGTATTCATATCATACCTGAATATCATCATAAAGGTTTTGGGTATGAAGCTGGTAAAGCAGTTCTGAAGTTTGCTGACACTATTGATTACCAAAAAATTATAGCAGCGTGTCACTTGGAAAACATTTGTTCAAGAAAATTACTTTTAAAGCTTGGATTTATTTATAAAGGAGATGTTTGGTATGATGATACCAATCGTTATGAATCCTATTTTGAATTGGAGAGATTATGAATCAAGCAGTAGTTCTTGGTAGCAATTATTATATAGGACTCAGTATCATTAGATGTTTGGGTAAAGAGGGCATCGATGTTATCGCGATGGACTATAGTAATAATGATACTTATGGTGCTTCTTCCAAATATTTAAGTAAACAACTGATTGTTCCTCATTATAAGGTTGAGGATGAGTTGCTGGTGTATTTAATTGAGTATGGTAAGAAACAATCATTTAAACCAGTTCTTTTTCCAACAGCGGATGCATATGTTGCTTTTATGGATAAACACTTAGAGGCGTTAAAAGAATACTATTTGATTCCCATGACGGAACAAGGTTTATGGACAAAAGTTATGGACAAGGCGGGTTTAAAAGAATTAGCTGATAAACATCATGTTAAAATACCAGAAACTATGAATTCTAACGCTATTGATTGGGGTAACTTTGATGATTTAATTGGTTACCCTTGTTTATTGAAACCGACTGATTCGCCTAGTTTTGTAAATCAGTATCGTAAAAAGATGTTTATTTGTAATGATAGAGAGTCGTTGTTAAAAGCAATAGAAAAGACTCAGAGTGATGGCTTTTCGATGGTTGTTCAAAGAAAAATTACAGGACCGGATTCAAATGTCTGTACATATGATTGTTATTTGAATCAAAGCAGTCAAGTGACACACAGCATGACTTGTCAGAAAATAAGACAGTTCCCAATCAACTATGGGGCGTCATCGTATACTTTACAACGACATATAGAGGCGTTACATCAAATCGGACAACGATTTTTGGAATCAATAGGATTCAAAGGTTTTGCTGAAATCGAGTTTAAAAAAGATGATAGGAATAATGAGTACTATCTGATAGAGGTTAATACGAGAACAACTACACTGAACTGTTTATTAGATAGAGCAGGTATTAACTTTCCTTTAGTGGCTTATAAAGAGTTAACAGGTGAAGCACTCAGAAATAATATTTTTAAGTCATCCACAAACTATACATTTAGATATCATATTGAAGATTTAATTTCTATTGTGAACTATTTTAAAACACATCAGTTGACTCTAGCTGATTATATCAAGAATATGAGGTATAAAACCATCTATGCCATATGGTCATTTGATGATCCAAAGCCTTATTTCGTTTACATGAAAAATAAATTGTTACGGAAACGAAATAAAATGTGAAAATTTTAGTATTTTTCAGTATTATTTCGAACAAGTATGTTATAATTGTTACAAAGATGTCAT
>Ga0209379_10001233_pt1 | contig 17343 bp, 16 predicted proteins | sample tdDd001_FD_187124 | JGI IMG/M metagenome (GOLD analysis project Ga0209379, IMG submission 187124) | Marine sediment microbial communities from the Atlantic coast under amendment with organic carbon and nitrate - tdDd00.1 (SPAdes)... | ecosystem: Environmental > Aquatic > Marine > Coastal >...
ACTTTGGTATTTAGTAATGTTTGATTTGGATAAAAAAAACTAAATGATGAGAACAAATACATAAACGGTATTCGAAACATCTCAAAGATAATGTCAGAACCTCTGGAGAGGTGTTGGAGAATATGGAAAAGAGACCTTTAAATGAAAGAGGTAAAAAGAAACTTTGGTAAAATAACAATAAAAAAAAGTGTCGCGGCGACACTTTTTTTTATTGTTATTTTATTAGACTTCTTCTTTTAAACTTTTGATGATTAATTCGGCAGTTGCTTTATTAGTCGCAACTGGAATCTCATGTACATCACAAAGACGAATCAAAGCCTGAACATCTGGTTCATGTGGCTGACTGGTAAGAGGATCACGAAAAAAGAAAACAGCTTTGATTAATTCGTTAGCTATATCTGACCCGATCTGCTGGTCTCCTCCTAAAGGTCCTGAGAGATATCTGTTAACTTTTAAATCTGTTGCCTGGATAATTCTTCCTCCAGTAGTTCCTGTAGCCACGAGGTCGTAACCTTCAAAAAAATCTTTATGATTTTTTGCAAAATCCACGAGGTCATCTTTTTTTCTGTCATGTGCAATAAGAGCGATTCTTTCCATAAATACATTTCCCCCTGTTAAATCTTTAAATAAGATCCTATAAAAACAAACTAATATATATATATTATACAACTAATTAAAAAAGTTGTACAAGGGTGAATTAAATAGTGCAAATTATTTACTAGATATGGGAGTGTGAAAAACATAAAGTGAAGTTATTTGAATGTATTTGATGCTTTGTGAATTTTAAAGAAAAACATAAAGTACTTTCCCTGAGGAGCAGTAAGTATTTACATATTTCATTACCTCTTACCTCTGTGGTATAATACTAAAAAAAGATAGAAGGTGAAGAGATGAAATTTAATAAGATAGAATATATAGAGAGAAAAACAAATGAAATGAAGATTGAAAACGTTCCGGGGGAAGGGTTTTTAAAGTTTTTATATTATAATCCCATGGGAGAGTTACCTTTAAACCTTGTCGGTAAAAAGAAATTTTTATCAGAATTATATGGAAGGAAGATGGATTCGGAAAAATCAGTGGAAAAGATAGCTCCCTTTGTAAGTGAGCATAGGATAGATATGCAGGAATCCCTTAAATCGATGGAAGAGTTTAAATCTTTCAATGACTTCTTTATCAGAGAACTGAAGCCTGGAAGCAGAAAGGTTGTTATGGAAGAGAATGCAGTTGCCTCTCCTGCAGACGGAAAGGTGCTGGCTTTTGAAGATCTTACATCTACAAAGGAGTTTTTCCTAAAGGGAGATAAATTTACCCTGGAAGAATTTTTAGGTGATAAAGACCTGGCACAAAAATATGAAGGGGGAGTATTCATGATTGTAAGGCTTGCTCCGGTGGATTATCATAGATTTCATTTCCCGGTAGATGGAATCATTGGAGAAAGCAAGCTCATAGAGGGAGAATACTATTCAGTGTCCCCACATGCTATAAGAAAAAACTTCAGAATATACTGTGAGAATAAAAGAGAGTATTCAGAGCTAAAAACCGAAAAATTTGGAGATATCATTCTAAGTGAGATTGGAGCTACCATGGTAGGAGGAATAAAGCAGACCTATACTTCTGGAAAAGCAGTAGAAAAGGGAGCAGAAAAAGGTTATTTCTATTTTGGAGGGTCTTCGTGCATACTTCTGTTCCAGAGGGATATGATAAAAGTGGATGAGGATATAATTACTAATACTAAAAAAGGTCTTGAAACAAAGATATATATGGGGGAAAAGATAGCTGAAGCTACACAGTAGTAATAACACACTAAAAAAACTAAAACAGAACAAAAAATTCAAAATAAGTTTGACAAAATAAAAAAGTATGGTATTATCATAGTGTGAAAGAAAATTTTATGTTTCTTCATGTGAAACTCCTAGATGAAAATGGCAGGGATAGTCTCTGCCATTTTTGATTTACATAAATATTAGTAAAAACAATACACTTATGTTATACTTCATAGATAAAATAATTAAAGAGGTAGGATATGAAGAGCAGGTATTTTAGAAAGTATGATATTATTATATATACTATGATACTCAGTATCTTTTTGGTACTGGCATGGAATATTAGAGGAATGGAAAATCAAAAGGCGTCCAAGGTAGAGATATATGTAGATGGGGATCTGAAGCAGGTATATAATCTGCAGATAGATCAGCGATATATAGATGTGGATACTAACCTGGGTGGGATCAGGGTAGAGATAAATGAGAATAAGGTCAGAGTTGTGTCCTCTAATTCTCCTTTAAAGCTGATTGTAAAGCAAGGATGGGCGGAATATCCGGGAGATACACTTATAGGTATTCCAGACAGAGCAGTCGTAAAGGTCGTGGGAGAAAGTAGTGAAGATGACGTTGATTTTGTATTAAGATAATAGAAGGAAGCTGCTCTTAGTGGGCAGCTTCTTTTATTTCACCCAATCAAAAAGTGTCGCGGCGACACTTTTTGATTGGGTGAAATAATTAAATCGTTGTTATTATTTGAGAATAGAGATATAATTTAAATCATGATTATTGTAATAAAAGTGAAGTTATAGGAAGGGGAGGGCATATGAGATTAAACAAGGAACAAGAGAAGATTTCCTATATGAAACCCTCAGGACATTCGCTAATTAAAGGGATAGCCGGAAGTGGAAAAACAACAGTGGGAATATATAGAATCCCATTTTTACTAAACAACTATTGTAGTGAGCCAGATGATTCAATTTTACTGGTAACATACAATAAAACTCTGGTAAATTATATGAATTATATATATTCAAAAATTGAAAAAGACTATAAGGACAACTATCCATCTCTTTTTGAATTACCCAAGAAAAAGGTAAAGATAACAACTGTGGATAGTCTGATGTACCCGTATTACCTTAGAAAAGCTAAAAAAAATGGGAAGACATATACAACTAATCTAGGTAATGGAGACAGGCTGAATATAGTAAAAGAATATATAGAAAAGCTTTCAAAAGATTATAAAGATGTAAGTTTACTGGAAGACAGTAATACTAAGTTTTTATATGATGAGATAAACTGGATAAAGTCCTGTAACTACTCTGAGGAGGAGTATCAAAATGCCGACAGAACAGGCGTGGGGAAGCACGAAGAACACATCCAGAGAATCCCTAAAAACTCATCTACGAGGGAAGCTATATACCAGCTTATGCAGTGCTATAAAGATAACCTCATATCAAGGGAGATTATTGATTTTAACGACATAAGACAGATGGCTCTGGAAGAGCTGAGAAGAGAGTGTACAAAGAAATATACTCATATAATAATCGATGAAAGTCAGGATCTTTCCAAGTTACAGCTGGAGTTTATTAAAGAGCTTTATAATGAGGAAAAAGGGTACTCAAGCTTGACTTTTTTATTTGATAGTGCCCAGAGTATCTATTCACAGTCCTGGCTGGGGAATGGAAGAAACTTTACTACTATTGGTTATAATATGGTGGGAAAGAGTAAGAGTCTCAGTAAAAACTTCAGAACTACAACTCAGATATCCCAGGCAGCCTACAGTCTTTTAAAAAAATCAAATGAAGTGGTAAAGGATGAAAACTATGTAAAACCCTTCCTTATAGATAAACAAGGGGATTACCCTGTCTACAGGCACTTTGATACAGAGAAGGAAGAGCTGGATTACCTAAAGGAAGTCCTGTACGAGGAATCTAAAAAATACAACAATAATGAGATACTGATAGTGGCAAGATCTCGAAATCAGCTTGAGATAGCTAAACAATACCTTGAAAAAAACGGGATTCCCAATACGATACTTGACAGAGATAATGATGATTTTGAAGACGACTCAGTAAGACTTATGACTATGCACTCAGTAAAGGGAATAGAAAGTAAGTTAGTAATACTGATAAATATAAATGAGGGGGTACTCCCATATCACTCTTCTAAGGATGAAACCGTAAAAGAGATGGAGGAGGTAATGGAGAAAAAACTCCTTTATGTGGGGATGACAAGGGCTACAGAAGGCTTATATATGTTATCTAGTGGAAAGCCATCTAAATTTATAGATGAGATAGACGCTAAGTATCTTAGGATGAAGAAAAATACCATTATGAGGTCTTATAGCAATGTTTCTCTGGAGGAATACCTGTTTTCAGATAAAATATTAAATAAATATCTTCCTGAGGAGAAGATAAGACAGTGGGTATTGAGGGAATTAAAGGATTCATATATGTACCCTGTAGAAAATATGGAGATAGAGTTTCCGGTACAGATAGGTTCAAAGAGATGCTTTGCAGACATAGCAATATCTAGATATGATGGAAGAAAAAGAATACCTTTTATTTTAATAGAGACAAAATCAAAAGAGAACAGTATTGGGTCAGCAGTTGACCAGTTAAGAAGTTATATGGCCGGAGTTCCTGAAGCTGAATACGGTATGGCAGTAAATGGAAAAGAAATTAAAATAATAAACTCTGATGGGAAGGAAGTTGAAGACCTGCCATCTTTTAATCTGGAAATGATGGAGTCTAACTCTGAAAGCACCGAATATATTGACCTTAGAAGGGAAAGGAAATTATTGCTTATAAGGGATGACAATGAAAACAGCAGCCTAGAAGTAAATTTTGGAAACTTTTCTGAAATTTATTCAATGGAAGAGCAAAAAAAAATCCCTATTTATGGTAAAATATCTGCAGGGATACCTATTTTTATGAATAGTGACCTGGATGAAAGTATAAACTTACCCCTGGACCTCGTAAAAAGTGAGGACTGTTTTGCCTTGAAGGTAAAAGGTGATAGTATGACCGGGGCTGAAATAGAAGATGGTGACTACGTAATACTGAGACAGGATATATCTGCAGAATCAGGAGATATAGTAGCAGCAGCCTTGGATGAAGAGGCGACCTTAAAAAGACTGATGAAGATGAGAAATTCAGTAATGCTGCTTCCGGAGAATCCTGAGTATGAAGAGATATATTTAAATGAACAGGATGTGAATTTACTGGGAGTAGCTATTGGAGTAATTAAGAGGAGCAAGAATGTATTATAAAGATTTTTTTGAGAAATTAACAATGGGAGAAGATAAAATGAAGGGAACTATTTGTATAGATGGTGTAGTAGGAGCAGGAAAGAGTACACTAGGAGAGATATTAGCCAATGAACTGAATATAGAGTTTTTTAAAGAGCCAGTACTTGAAAATCCACTTTTAGATAAATTTTATTACGATAAAAAAAGATACTCATTTCCACTGCAGGTATTCTTTTTAAATAAAAGGTTTAAGATGATAAAGGAAGCAGACGATCTTAATGGATGCGTAATGGACAGGAGTATATACGGAGATGTTATCTTTGCTAAGATGCTTATGGAAGACGGGGATATGACTCCGGAGGAGTTTGAACTTTATGAGGAGCTTTTACATAATATGTTAGAGCATGTGAAGAGACCACGTCTTATGATATATCTTGAAAATAGTGTGGACAGAGCTATTGAGAAGATAAAGATGAGAGGAAGGGACTATGAGCAGATTGTTCCTAAAAGATACTGGGAAAGCTTAAATGAAAACTACAGAGGATACTTTGAAAGCTATGATATATCAGAGATTCTTGTGATAAATGTGGATAATAGAGATATAAAAAATAATCCGGAAGACAGAAAGTATTTTATAGATCTTGTAAAAGCAAAGTTAGAGGAAACAAAGTAAGGTATCAGAAGGTCCTTTAATGTTTAGCTGGTTTAACTTTTTGGAGAAAGGAAACAAAATGTTTTTTATAGGAATATTAGGAGTAAATAATAGAAGTAAGGTAAAAAAAGATATTTATTTTAAGTGTACAGGGTGTATAGGAATTAAGGGAGAATTAATTGAAAATTATAGTTCCTTTGAGGTGTTTTTTATACCTGTTTATAAATTTAATAAAAAATATTTTTTAAGATGTAAAAAATGCGAGAGTTTATACTGGCTGAAGGAAGAACATATTCCTAAAATACTTGAAACAAAACAAGCTTCCTATGAAGATATAAAAGAAATAATCTATCAAAAGGAAACGTGTCCAAAATGTGGGAAGGAAATTAATAAAAAATATGAGTACTGTCCAAATTGCGGAGAAAAACTATAGTATATGGTGGTAGTAGATATGAAAAGAAAAAAAGAGGTTTATTTAGATAACAATGCAACAACAAGGATAGACGAAAGAGTAATAGAGCCTATGGTGGAGATTATGAAGGAGAGCTATGGTAATCCTTCCAGTGTATATCAGGTAGGTCAGAAGAGTAAAAGGGTAATAGAGGAAGCCAGGGAGCTAATTTCAGGCTTACTGGGAACAAAATCAAGGGAAATTATGTTTACTTCTGGAGGGACGGAGTCCAACAACTATGCCATAAGAGGTATAGTCCAGGCTATGGAGAAAAAGGGTAAGCATATAGTGAGCAGCAATATAGAACACTCATCGGTAAAAAATACTTTGGAAGATCTGGAAGACAAGGGATGGGAAGTAACTTACCTCAGGGCAGATTCAAAGGGAATAGTATCTATAGACGAGCTTAAAAAAGTCTTAAGACCGGATACGGTACTGATTACAGTGATGCATTCAAATAATGAAATAGGCTCACTCCAGCCTATCCAGGAGATAGGGGAAATAGCCAGAGAAAGAGAAATCTATTTTCATGTAGATGCTGTCCAGAGTATCGGCAAGGTAAGGATCGATCTTGAAAATATAGATACTCTAACCTTTGCAAGCCATAAATTTTATGGTCCAAAGGGTGTAGGAGGACTATATATCAAAGGTGGAACTAAGCTAGACAAACTAATTACTGGTGGTCAACAGGAAAGAAACAGAAGAGCTGGTACAGAGAATATAGCTGGAATATTTGGAATGGCCAAGGCTCTGGAGATTACTCTTTCAAATATGTATGAAGAGATGAGTAACGAAAAGGAGCTGAGAGATCTTATGGAAAAAGAGATGTCGGCTCAGATAGACGGAGTAACTTTTAATGGTGACATGGAAAAGAGGCTAGGAAATACATCGAGTATCACTCTAGAGGGCGTAGAAGCAGAATCACTCCTTCTGAGCCTGGATATGAGAGGGATAGCAGTTAGTGCCGGCTCAGCGTGTGCCTCAAGCACTCTGACACCATCTCATGTATTAGGAGCTATAGGATTAACAAAATCTCAGGCTAAGGGTACAATAAGAGTATCTCTGGGAAGGTATACAACCAAAGATGATATAGAATACTTTGTAGAAAACCTTAAAGAAGTAGTAAAGATAGAGAGAGAAATGTCAATTTTTTAGGAAAGACAGGTGGGAAAGATTGGATATTATTATATTAAAAGGAATGCTTACAGGCCTTCTTCTTTCCCTTCCATTTGGACCGATTGGGATATATTGTATGGAAAAAACTCTGGTGGAAGGTGAGAAGGAGGGATACTTTTCAGCTTTAGGGATGGTGACAGTAGATGTACTCTATGGATTAATAGCTTACATGAGCTTAAGTCGCGTTGAAGATCTCGTAGTAAAGTATGAACCTCTTTTAAAGGTCGCGTTGGGAGTGGCCTTAATAGTACTAGGATATAAAAAGTTTAAATCAAAGGTAAAGATAAAGAAGATAGAAAATGAAGGAGAAGGAATAGTAAAAAACTTCTTTACATGTTTTTTAGTAACTCTTGCTAATCCGGCGACATTATTTTCTTTTGTAGCAATATTTGCAACTTTAGGAGTTGTAGATGAAGCCTCTTCTTATATCCCTCAAAGATTAGGGATTGGAATATTTTTAGGTGGTTCTATAATGTGGTTTATCATCACTTATATATTATACCACTGGCGAAAGGTGATAGGGATACAGACTCTTGCAAAGATAACTAAGAGTTGTGGTCTTATACTACTAAGTTTTGGTGTATTGACAATTTTGAGTTTAATGATATAATAAAAAGATTATGAAAGAATAGCTTTTTCCTATTAACTTTCAAATAAAGAAAAGAATGAGGTAGAGAAATGGTAGAAAATTTAAATGAATTATCCAAGTATCTTGAGTATAATCAGGATAATGAAAAAATCACTGTAGCAGTGGGAATGAGTGGAGGAGTAGACAGTTCAGCAGTAGCTTTTCTCCTGAAGAAACAAGGTTATAATATAATAGGGATTACAATGAAGCACTGGAGTGGAATGGATGAATTTGCAGCAGACTCCAACTCAAAGACTTGTTGCAGCTTAGATGATATCCATGATGCAAAAAGAGTCTGTGACGACCTTGGAGTACCACACTATGTGGTAAACTTAACAGAACCATTTAAAGAGATCGTTGTAGATCACTTTGTGGAGGAGTATGAAAACGGAAGAACTCCAAATCCTTGTATGGTGTGTAACAGACACATCAAACTGGGAAAGTTAATTGAATATGGTAAAAAGATAGGTGCAGATTACATAGCAACTGGTCACTATGCCAAGATTTTAGACGGAAACCTCTATATGGGTGATGACCCTAAAAAAGATCAGGTTTACTTCCTTTCTCAGGCAAAGAAGGAGTATGTAAAACACCTTATGTTCCCAGTGGGGGATCTTGAAAAGCCTCAGGTAAGAGCTCTGGCTAAACATCTGGGAGTAAGAGTCTATGCAAAGAGGGATTCTCAGGAAGTATGTTTTGTAGAGGATGGCAAGTTAAAGGAATTTTTAATTGAAATGTCAGAGGGAAGAGTAAATAAACCAGGTGATATAGTAAAAAAAGACGGGACTGTTCTTGGAAGGCATAATGGATTAGCATTTCATACAATAGGACAGAGAAAGGGACTGGGGATTTCACACCCTACTCCTCTTTATGTTATAAAACTAGATAGCAAGAAAAACAGGGTTGTTGTGGGAGATGATGATGACCTTTTCAAATCAGAGCTTGTAGCTGACCAGGTAAACCTTTTAGCTTTTGATGATATAAAGAAGCTTGACGGACTTAAGTGTCAGGCTAAAACAAGATCGAGGGATACGATGCACATATGTGAAGTAGAACTAATAAAGGATGATAAGATAAGAGTAAGATTCACTGAAGATAAGGTAAGAGCAATAACTCCGGGACAGGGAGTAGTTCTCTATAACTCTGAAGGAATGGTTCTTGCAAGTGCCTTTATAATGTAGAAAAGATTACTTTAAAGCAGACCTATTAAGGTCTGCTTTTTTTTATACTTTAAGAAACTATAAAAATTTAATGTATAAAGTACCGAGTCGAATGAGGCGAAGCCTCTTTTCTTGTATTTTTGAATGAATCAAGGAGTCGTTTGTGACGACTATGATGAATTTATACCTTTAGGTGAAAGAAACTATAAAGGAAAGCTGTAAGTTTTTACCTGTTTACACAACTTTGTTAAGTTGTGTACCAGTAATCATATTCATAAATATCATTGGCTTATGGTAAAGTGAAGGAAAACCTCTTTTCTTGTTATTCTTATTGGATAGGGATAAAAAACAGAAAGTAGTGATAGAAAAATATGGTCTAAAAGGTGAAAAACTAGAGTTATAACTTAAGAGGGATGGTAAGAAGAAAGTATATAGCCTTTATAGTTCTTATGGGAAATTAACCTTTAGGGAGGGATAGAAAATAAAAAAGGATACCCCTAAGGATATCCTTTTAATTTAAAACTTACTTTTTTAAGTTAGGGAAACCAGCATCTAAAGCTTCATTTAACTGAGCTAAGATATCTGTATTTTTTTCAAAGAAAGCATCTACATCACCAGAGATAACAACCTCCTCAATAAGGTCCCCTCCTGCAATAAGGTTTACAATGTTCATATCTTCTTCAGATACCACTTCTCCAAAGATAGTATGCTTGTTGTTAAGCCAGTCTGTAGGAACATGAGTAATAAAGAACTGAGATCCATTTGTTCCTGGTCCTGCATTAGCCATAGCTAATAGTCCTGGTCTGTTGAACTGATACTTTTCATCTGGAGCTACTGGAAACTCATCCTTGAAGTTGTATCCAGGTCCGCCTGTACCTGTACCTTGTGGACACCCACCCTGTACCATGAAGTTGTCTATAACTCTATGGAACTTAAGTCCATCATAATATCCTCTCTTAGAAAGGTTTGCAAAGTTTAATACTGTAAGAGGAGCTACCTCTGGGAACAAATCAAGGTTGATATCACCTTTATTTGTTTTTATTTGTACTTGTAATTTGATGTTTTCCACAATTCTTACCTCCTGATTAAGTTCTAATTGTTTACCGCCTCTAGCTCTATTTTTTAGATTGAACACAATAAAACCAATTAATAATAGTGTTAAAACTATACGTAACATATATCCTCCTTATTCTAACATATATATATTTAAAATTATAGTGCATTAATTCATAGTTTTTCTAAAAATCTCCATAAGGTCATCCTTGGAAATAGTCCCATAGATATCACAAGGCCAGATTTTTTCCACTCTCACCTTGAGAGAATCTATTTTACCCTGGACAGCCATAATCTTATCAGAGATCTTACTGTAAGCCCTTCTTATTTCAGGCATCTTTTCTACAATTTCCATTTGTTCCTCATCCTGGACAGCTTCACTAAGAGCAGCCTCTAAAACAGCTTCCTGATCTAAAAGGTCCTCAGCTTTTTCTAAAAGCTCACTTTTCTTGCTTTCTAATTCATCTACCTGAAAGTTATAGAGGTTTTTAACAGCTTCAGCACCGGACTTTCCTTTAAGCTGCTCTCTTTTTTCAATCTCCCTTTCAATATAGCTTAGTTCAAAGCCATTTTGAAGCATTATATCCACAAGGGAAGACTCAAGAGACTTCAGCTGATCTCCTGAAATGTTTTTTATTTCATCAGAAGTAAAAGCACTATAAAGCTTTTCATACTTTACAAGAACCTTATTCTTCAGTGTTTTAACACCCTCATAATCCTCTAGTTCCCTATACTTTTTTATCTCATCATCTGTTTTTTTTAGGACCTTTAAAATAACTTCAATTCCAAAGTCCTTAAATTCATTAAACTCCATTAACTATCCTCCTAGCAGCTTATCATTAAAATTTTATAAATTAGATGGGATTACAACTTTATACTTTTAGCTGCAAGTACTCCCATAGAGCAGGCAGCCTGAATATTATAACCACCAGTATCTCCATCTATATCTGTAACCTCACCGGCAAAGTAGAGACCTTTTATTAGTTTTGATTCCATAGTTTTAGGATTGATATCCCTTATGGAGATACCCCCTGTAGTAACCATTGCAGTGTTATAATCTCCTAGTTTAGTAATCTCAAAAGGCATCTCACAAAGAGAGGTCAGAATATTATTTCTTTCTTTTTTATTAATCTCGCTGAGTTTCTTATCATCCCTTATATCTAATAAGATCATAAGTTTTTTAACAAACCTTTCAGGTAGGTTTAATTCATTAAGAAACCTCTTTAAACCTATCTTTCCCTGGTCTGCAGATTTTTCTAAAAATAACCTATTCAGCTGTTCTCTGTCCATCCCCAGGTAATTAATATTTATAATATCACCCTTATGGATAAACCTTGAAAAATCTAGGATTAGTGGGCCACTTAAGTTTTTGTGAGTAAATAGTAGATCACCAGTTGTTTCACCGACTTTTTTATTATCTCTGAATAGCTTCAGGGTAGCAGATTTAAAACTAATCCCTGAAAGATCGCTAAAGGGGTAATCCCTTACAAAAACCGGAGTAAGAGCAGGTTTAGGTGGGATAAGGGAATGACCTAGTTCCTTAGCTATAGGATAGCCGTCACCCTCACTACCTGTTGCAGGATAAGACATTCCTCCAGTGGCTAAAAGTACATTTTTAGCCTGAAGGGAACCTTTTTCAGTTGAAACTGAAAAGTTGTCATCCCCCATAGGTGATAATTTTTCTACTTTTGTATTTTCGATAATATCAATATTGCTATCCTTGCATACTGAATAAAGAAGGGTCACAACATCCACAGAACTGAAGGTTTCTGGAAAATACTTACCACTTTCTTCCACAAGAACAAGGGGAAGGTTATTTTCAGCAAAGAAGGTTTTCAGATCCTCGGGTTTATAATTATATAGGGATGACTTTAAAAACTTCCCATTATCTCCAAAGTGCTTTAAAAAATCTTTTGGTTCCCCAGTATGGGTAAGATTACACTTCCCGGCACCGGCAGTAAGGATTTTTTTACCCATCCGGTTCTTTTTTTCTAAGATAGCAACCTTCAATCCTCTCTTGGCAGCGTAGATAGCTCCAAAGAGACCAGCAGGACCTCCACCTATAACAATTAAATCATATAACATAAGAACTCCTTTATACATAATAAGGGATGGTAATAAATCTTATCATCCCTTATTTTCTATAAGACTATAGTGTGAAATATAAATGCCGATCCTCTAGGACCGGCACCTAAACACTTAATCTTTTAATTCTTTCAATTAGTTTTTCAATATCTACTTCAGTATTAAAATCTACATCATAAATTTTAAAGTTGAAGTATCCATCTTCTGTTTCAGGGACTAAAAGTCTGGGACTATGACTTCCGTGGAAATAGTCATAGATAATGACCAAAGTCCCCCGGATGTCTCTATTATCGGTATAACCTTTAAACTTAAGAGCTCTGTCTTTTTTTATCTTTAAGAGCTTTTTTACATAATCCTCAGACCGCTTTTCATCTAAACCATCTATTAGTTTATTTAGAATAGGGCAGAGCCTAACTCCAAGGATAGGTGTTACATCTCCCTGAGGGGAGAACTTTACAATAGTCATAAGGCATCACTCCTATTTAATAAATGAGTAATCTCCTTCTTCAATAAGATCTTTCAGCTTTTCAAAATATTCATTAACTTCAGCAGGCATCTTCTTTTTAATAGAAAGGTTCAGTCCCTTGGAAGTATATTTTAAAATTACTTTCTGAGGTTTTATGTTCTTCTGAAGTTCCTTTAAGACCTCTCTTAATTCTTCTCTGTTAAGGTCACTATACTTTTCAACTACTTCTTTCGGAGTTAAAATGTCCTTTGAAAGAACAACAAGTTTATTTAAAAGTTCTGCTTTATCTGCTCCTAAGACTTCGATGATATCTCTTATTTCTTCAGGATAGTTGATAGCATTTTTAATCCTGTAGAAAGTTTTCTTACTGATATTATACTCAGTAAGGATATCTTCTATCTTTTTATGCTTTTTTGCAGCTTCTTTATTAAACTTAAAAGATTGCTCTATAATACTAAGGTTTTTTCTCTGAATGTTTTCATCTACTGATATAGAATCAAGAAGTTCATAGGGAGTGCTTTTTTCAAAGATAACAACTCTATCCTTCCCCTTAACCTCTCTACCCTCTTCATAAAGTTCCTTAATGGCAGAGGATCTTCTCAGACCACTAACGATTCTGTATGAAGTACCTTCAGTTTCCTGGAGATAGATAATATTTAAAAGACCTATCTTAGATATACTTTCTTTAAGTTCATTCAGTTCAAGGGAACTAGAATCAAGAGAAAGCCTGTTTATAAAGGTAATATCTGAAAAATCAATTTCTTCAAGGAGTTTTTTCTGCATATGTACGAGTCTTCCATACTGCTTTACTACCTTTTCTTTTTTTATTTCAAATTCCTTTTTTTTATTTCCTCTGCTAAGGAGAGGGTTATTTCCTAGTTTACCAACCATATTTAAACTTCCTCTCTTTCAAGGATCTCCTTACATAATCCCATATAGTCTCTAGCTCCGTTACTTCTTGAAGCATATTCAAAAATATTACTTCCATGAGATGATGCTTCAGTTACCTTAACATTTCTTCTGACAAAAGTTTGGAACATCTTTTCTCCGAAAAATTCTCTTAACTGGCCTATAACCTCTGTATGAAGTTTAATTCTTCCATCTACCATTGTAGCGAAGACTCCTCCGATCACAAGGTCCGGGTTCATTCTGCTATTGATAAGGTCAACAGTATCCATAAGCTCTACAATACCTTCTAAAGCATAAAATTCCGTCTGTACAGGGATGTATACTTTATGAGTAGCAATAAGAGCATTGAATGTAAGATTGTCAAGGCTTGGAGGACAGTCTATGATAACATAGTCATATCCATAAACTTCTTTTAGTATTTCTTTTAATATATTTTCTTTACCAGGAATTCCTGCAAGCTCTAAATTAACTTTAGACATCTTGATATTTGTAGGAAGAATATCCACACCATCTTTTTCAATAATTACATCTTCTAATGCAACCTTTTGATGTCCATAGGCTCTATCCTTCATTAGGTCGTAGATAGTGCAGCTAAGAGCTCTTTTATCTATTCCCACTCCTGAGGTCAGGTTTCCTTGGGGATCAAAGTCTATAAGTAAAACTTTTTTTCCTAATCTGGTAAGACCGTAGCTTATATTTTGTGCAGAGGTAGTCTTTGCTACCCCACCTTTTTGGTTCAATATAGAAATTACCTTCATTATCTTCTCACCCGCCAATTTTTATATACTATTTACTCTATATATTAGCATATATTATTGTGATTTCAAAGGAAAAGAGATAGGCAAAAAAATAAAAGAAGTGAAAATGCTTTACAAAAAAATAAAAAATGGACATGAATTAAATTCATGTCCATACATATGCATAACTCCCCTTTTTTAAAGCAGGTTGATTATATCAAAATGAAATAAAAATATCGTTGATACAATCTTTATCTTCTATAAAAATACTATTTCTCTACTTTAGGTGGTCTTTGTCCAAAGTATTGGTAGAAGTGACACTTAATACCACCATTGTATAGTTTTCTATTTTTTGTAGCTTTCTTTTCAAAGGCACCTTCGAAATTTTCATATGAAGTGATGATGTAGTAAGACCATTTAGAAAGTCTCATCTTACAGATGTCTCCTAAAGTCGAGTAGAGTCTTTCTACCTGCTCATCATCTAATAGTCTGTCTCCATATGGAGGGTTAGTAATAAGGCATCCGTACTCTGCAGGTGATTCCAGTTCCAGCAGGTGTCTTGTTTCAAATAAGATATCATCTTCTACCCCTGCAAGTTTAGCATTGTTTAGAGCTATATTTATAGTATCAGGATTCATATCTGAACCATAAATTCTAACTTCCTTGTCATGATCCTCATATGAATAAGCATCATCTCTGGTATTAAGCCACAGTGATTCAGGAATAACATCCCATGATTCAGAAGCAAATTTTCTATTGGAACCAGGGGCAATATTTCTGGCAATCATAGCACCCTCTATGGCAATAGTTCCTGTACCACACATGGGATCCATAAGGGGTCTGTCTCCACCCTTCCATCTGGAAAGTTTAACAAGAGCAGCAGCAAGGGTTTCTTTCATAGGAGCTTCATTCAGATCGGCTCTGTATCCTCTTTTATGCAGTCCATCTCCGCTTGTATCGATCATAATAACAAAGTTGTCTTTATTACCCTGGATCTTAACTCTGTATAGTCCGCCCTTTTCACTAAAGTAGTCGATCTGATGCTTTCTTTTCATAGCTTCAACCATAGCTTTTTTTGAGATAGCTTGGATATCTGATTTAGAGAAAAGCTTACACTTTACTGCACTAACCCAGCTTACAGGAAACTCTCCATCCACAGGGATGATAGAAGACCATTCAATCTTTTTAACCTTTTGAAATAACTCTTCAAAAGTAGTGGCCTTAAATTCACCCATCTTAATAAATAATCTGTCAGCACATCTCAGCCATATATTCAGCTTAGGGATATCAGTGATCAGAGCATCGAATTCTACTCTACCATTAAAAGTCTGTACATTTTTAAAACCAAGATCTTTTATTTCATCAGCTACAATACTTTCAAGTCCCATAGAAGCCGAAGCAATAAGTGTCACTTTTTTCATAATAATTACCTTCTTCCTAAAATTATAGTTATTGAATGAATTATTAACAAAACCTTTTGCCTGTATAATTCATATCAATACAGTATAGTTTATTTCTACATTAATTATCAAAATTTAAACTATAATAGTTCCCCCTATTCTATATAAAAATATAGATTGTGTCAACAAATTGAAAAGGCTGATGTAGGGGAACATCAGCCTTTTTAAGGGGGATTAGGGAGAATCCATATCTTAAGATTCTCTTGTATCTGTTTAACTATTCTGTATAATCATTTTTTTTCCTTCAAAATTTTTATTTTTTATTAGTTTTATAGCGACAACTAAAGTAAGTAATTCAGAGATAAATGCAACCGGCCATATAGCCCATCTTTCCACAAGGAGTGGAAGAAGCAGCAGGAAGAAGGGTACAAAAATAATTCCTCTTAAAAGAGAGAGAAGTGCAGCCCGCCTTGTGTCTTCAAGAGCTGTAAAATACCCAGAGGTGACAATATTCATTCCACCTATAATAAAGGCAGGTGAAAAAAGGTAAAGAGCTTTCAAAGTAAAATAGATATTTTCCCTATCTGATATAAAAAGAGAGATGATGTGTCTACCGGACAAGTATACAAAAATAGCTGAAGTGACTCCAATAATTAATACACTTTTTAAAGCGGTTCTAAACAGTTTATTTTTTAACCTATTATTATTCTGACCATTGAGAAAGCTGACAATCGGCTGCATCCCCTGGGTGATTCCAAGCATCGTCATAAGAATAAAGCTGTTGATATACCCTATTATGGTAAAAGCAGTAAGCCCCTGGAGTCCATAGTGTTTAAAAAGAACTTTATTGAAGATAAAGATAGTAAATCCCACAGAAAATTCTGTAATAGAATCAGGGATGCCTATCTTTAATATGGGGATAAGTTTTTTAAATCGGAATTTAATTTTTTCAAACTTTAAAACAGATTTTTTTTTCATAAAAAATGACAGAAGGATGATTCCCTGAATAAGCTGGGCACTACCTGTAGCTATGGCAGCTCCCCTCAGTCCCATAGGAAAGACGATCACTAAGATATAATCAAGTATGATATTGGTCACAGCAGCAACTGCAACAACTGCCATGGCGACTCCGGGCTTTCCCTCTACCTTTATAAGGACCTCAAGGGCATAGGATAAAAGATAAAAGGTATTGAAAAATAAGATGGTTCCCAGATACTCTACAACAAGAGGAAGCATCTCTCCCCTTGCTCCTAAAAAATAAGCGAGCTCATATTTAAAGATGATACCCAGACCACAGATAACAACTCCAAGCCCCCCTAAAAAGATTAGTGTATGGGTAAATAGTTCTCTGGAACTTTTAATATCATTTTTACCCAGGGAGCTGCTGATGAGGGTAGAAGCCCCTATAGATGTCATGATAGAAAGAGCAAAGGTGAAATTAATAAAGGGCATGGAGAGGTTCACTGCAGCCAGAGCCTCAGGTCCCACTCCTCTTCCCACAAAGATTCCGTCAACTATACTATAAAATGAAAAGATCCACATGGAAAGAACCGACGGGAAAGCATATCTAAAAAGCGTGACCTTCACTCCCCTATTTTTTAAAGATAAATTTA
>Ga0209379_10001235_pt1 | contig 17334 bp, 12 predicted proteins | sample tdDd001_FD_187124 | JGI IMG/M metagenome (GOLD analysis project Ga0209379, IMG submission 187124) | Marine sediment microbial communities from the Atlantic coast under amendment with organic carbon and nitrate - tdDd00.1 (SPAdes)... | ecosystem: Environmental > Aquatic > Marine > Coastal >...
AGAAACAAAACTAATTTTTCTCATAAATTAGAACTAAGCTACGCTCAAACAGCTTAGTAAGTTTTTTCATAGGTTAGATTTAGGTTAGTAAGAAAACTCAGGTGGGGACCTGAGTTTTTTCGTTTCCGTCCATCAGATATTATTTCCTTTCATCATTATTCTTGAATCATACTTTTCTGATCAGCTTGATTTCTCATTATCCTAGTTTAAATTTGACGGTTCAGGGCATCAATTTTTATTTACTGTATGGTAATAGGTAAAGCTTAACGGTCTTTAACTTCTATTGACTCCCCTTAACTAAAGAATGAGCTATGTTTGTATTGTAGAAACAAAACTAATTTTTCTCATAAATTAGAACTAAGCTACGCTCAAACAGCTTAGTAAGTTTTTTCATAGGTTAGATTTAGGTTAGTAAGAAAACTCAGGTGGGGACCTGAGTTTTTTCGTTTCCATCTTTTAGTGATTATTTTCTTTCATCATTATTCCTGAATCACATTTTTCTAATCAGTTTGATTTTTCAGTATTCTTATTTAAATCAGATAGTTTAGAGTATTCAAATTTATTTTCAGGTTTGGTAATGAATAAAGCTTAACGGTCTTTAACTTCTGTTGACTCCCCTTAACTAAAGAATGAGCTATGTTTGTATTGTAGAAACAAAACTAATTTTTCTCATAAATTAGAACTAAGCTACGCTCAAATAGCTTAGTAAGTTTTTTCATAGGATAGATTTAGGTTAGTAAGAAAACTCAGGTGGGGACCTGAGTTTTTTTGTTTAAACTAATTGGATTTTAATTATAGAATACACAAAATAGTGTATGAGAATCACAATGACTAATTTTTCACACAGCGAACGCTGAAGCCATAGTTTAGTTTATTCGTATTTTCGTTGAAGTGAGATTCATCCTGATCGATCCATATACTCCAGGCTTCGAGTGGATGAATTTTCGAGGATGTCCAGAATACCGATGCTTCACCACGTGCATAGAAATGGTTTTTAATGTTACGGTATCCACCAGGTAAAGCTGTAAATCCGCTCAGATTGTTAGCTTTTTTATTGGGTTTGAACCAATATTCGGTTCCTGTTTGTTTTACTTTTGTTTCGAATTCAGATGCTCCGCCAAGATGGTTAATTAAGGTTTTCCATTCTGAATTTGAAGGTAAATGCCAACCCGAAGGACAAGCTTCCTGAGCAGTTTTCCAATTATATAAGCGACCATAAACTTGCGAGTTTGCCATGTTGTTATCATAGACTAAACTGTTTGGTGAAGAATAATTCAAATTTTCAGCCATCCAGATTTGTTTACCAATATTAATAACCTTGTATCTTTTTCCATCGCGACGATCTGTTAACCACGAATAGTCTTGAAGCTTGGGTCTGATTGTAATAAATTGAAACTTTGATTCAGTATCAACACCAGATTCGTTTTTAACCTGAAGACTTACCGTAAATATTCCTGTTTTTTTATAAACATGGGAGGGGTTTTGTTCTTGGGAGGTGTGGCCATCTCCAAAATCCCACATCCAAGAGTTTGGTAAATTGCTTGAGTTATCTTTAAATTGTATTGGAGTATCTGCCACAACCTGTGTTTGATTGGCAGTAAATTGAGCAGCGGGAATCTGTAATGGTTTCGTTAAATTTATGGTGATCTCAGTTGAACTTTTTCCTCCTTCGCTGTCGTACACGACTGCTTTAATGGTGTGTTTCCCTGGTTTAACTTCGTTTGTGAACCACGAGTATCTGTATGGAAAATCATTATCAAAGCCTAGCTTGACTCCATCTATAAAATACCAGACTTCTTTAATTTTTCCTTGATTACTTTCTACTTCTGTTGCGATATTTACCATTTCTCCCTTAAGGATGGAGGCGCCATCTTCAGGCTGAATAATTCTTATGGACGGATTACAGCTTGTGAAAAAGATGCAAAATAATATAATTGCAATTAAAGAGGGTAAGGCTTTGTTTGTCATGATAGATGTCTTGGTTTTTAGATCTTATGAATTTAACAAAAAAAGTTTTGGCTTCTGTTATTCACCTTAAACTTTTTCATTTATCATGAATTAGTAAATGATCTAAAAGACAAAAGCTTCATAAACATTGCTGTTTATGAAGCTTTTTGTACCCGGAGCGGGACTTGAACCCGCACGGCCGTGAAGCCACTGGATTTTAAGTCCAGCGTGTCTACCAATTCCACCATCCGGGCATCCTTAAAGGATTGAGCGAGAAACGAGACTCGAACTCGCGACCCCGACCTTGGCAAGGTCGTGCTCTACCAACTGAGCTATTCTCGCATAGTGCTTTTTGCTCCCTTCTGGTGAATCAACAAGGCTCGGCAGCCGTTGTTTTTTCGTTTTGACGTTGCAAATATATGCGCTTTTTTTGATTCTGCAAAAGAAATATTGAAAATAGATCTTTTTTTTTCACTTTCGCTGTACGCTAATAAAACCGCAGGCTTCGTGACTTATTGAAAGTCAGATATTCACTGTTGAAATGATTGGGCTGAAAAAAAATGATTTTTTTTTGAAAAACTTTTTCTCAGCCCAATCAATTGCTTGTTGGATTACAATCCTGATATCTTTTTTATCTCGTTAAGCTTGTTCAAAGCTTCGATAGGAGTTAGGTTATTTACATCCATTCCTTGTATTTCGTCACGAATTTGTTGCAAGACGGGATCGTCCATCTGGAAAAAACTCATTTGGAAACCTTCGCGCTGTTGTGCAATTTCGCCGACAGGCTTAGCAAGTGCTTCTCCATTCTTATTTCCTTCTAGCTGCACCAGAATATCGTCGGCACGTTTAACCACCGATTTGGGCATGCCAGCCATTCGGGCTACATGAATACCAAAACTGTGATTTGAGCCGCCAGGAACCAGCTTACGTAGGAAAATCACCTTATTATTGACCTCTTTCACCGAAACATTATAATTTTTTACTCTATTGAAAGAATGCTCCATCTCATTTAACTCATGATAATGGGTTGCAAACAGGGTTTTCCCTTTAAATTTAGGATGTTCATGTATGTATTCTACAATTGACCAAGCAATGGAAATACCATCGTAGGTACTGGTACCACGTCCCAGTTCGTCTAAAAGAATTAGAGAGCGAGAAGAGAGGTTGTTTAGAATACTTGCAGCCTCGTTCATCTCCACCATAAAAGTCGACTCGCCAAGAGAGATATTATCCGAAGCGCCCACTCGGGTAAAGATTTTATCGACATAACCTATTTTAGCGGCTTCAGCAGGAACAAAACTACCAATCTGTGCCATGAGTACAATCAAGGCGGTTTGGCGCAAGAGAGCTGATTTACCCGCCATATTTGGCCCCGTAATGATAATAACTTGTTGCTTGTCGTTATCCAAATACACATCGTTGGCAATATACGATTCACCAATAGGTAGCTGCTTCTCAATGACAGGATGACGTCCCTGTTTGATATCGATCACCTGTGTGTCGTTAATCTCAGGACAATTGTATTTATTTTCTTTGGCTAATTTGGCAAAAGAAAGAAGACAGTCTAGTCTGGCAATTAGCGAAGCATTCAACTGAATGGAGCTAATATAATCGGTGATACTGATCACCAAATCGTTGTATAGTCTTGTTTCAAGAGCTAAAATCTTTTCTTCCGCTCCCAAAATTTTCTCTTCGTATTCTTTTAGTTCCTGAGTGATATAACGCTCAGCACTTACCAGAGTTTGCTTACGAATCCATTCCTCGGGCACCTTGTCTTTGTGCGTATTTCTAATTTCGATATAGTAACCAAATACATTATTGAAACCTATTTTAAGCGAAGGAATGCCTGTACGTTCACTTTCGCGAACCTGCATTTGCAGTAAGTAATCCTTACCCGAAAAGGCTATTTTTCTCAACTCATCCAAGTCAGTCGAAACGCCATCGGCAATTACGCCACCTTTGCTTACCATAGCAGGCGGATCGGCTTTTATTTCATTTTCAATTTTTTCTCGAATACTCTGGCAAGGGTTTAACTGCTCACCAATCTTAATTAGATTTTCATTACCTGATTGTAGGCAGCTAGCCTGAATAGGTTCTATGGCAAGTAATGCATTTTTAAGCTGAACAACCTCTCGAGGTGAAATTCTAGCAACTGCAACTTTAGAAATGATACGTTCTAAGTCACCAATTTGTTTAATCTCATCTTCAATTCCCCAAGTACTTTCTTCATTGGAATGGAAGTATTTCACCACATCCAAACGGTTGTTAATACGAACCGGATCTTTTAGAGGAAGAGCAATCCATCGTTTAAGTAAACGCGATCCCATAGGTGATAAGGTTTTATCCATTACCTGAGATAATGTTTGAGCCCCATCGTTAAGCGCTCCAAAAAGCTCTAGATTACGAAGGGTAAACTTATCTAACCAAACATATCGATCTTCTTCGATACGTGCAATTTGTGAGACATGACCAGCCTGAGAATGCTTAGTGAAATCTAAATATTGTAGGATAGCTCCAGAGGCAATAATACCATCACGTAAGTTGTGAACTCCAAATCCTTTTAGGGAATTGGTTTCGAAATGGCGTAGTAATTTATCTTGAGCGGCAGATTCGGTAAATACCCAATCGTCCATCGTAAAGGTGTAGAATTTGCCCCCAAACAATTCGTGGAAGATTTTTTCTTTCCCTTTTTGATAAAGAACTTCCTTTGGCTGGAAGTTACCCATTAGTTTATCGATATACTCAAAACTACCCTCGGCAGTTAGGAACTCACCCGTTGATACGTCAAGAAAGGCAATTCCAGCCGATTTCTTTTCCAGATGAACACAGGCCAAAAAGTTATTCTCTTTATGTTCGAGTACATTGTCATTATAGGATACACCAGGTGTAACCAATTCTATAATGCCGCGTTTAACAAGAGTTTTAGTTTTTTTAGGATCTTCCAGTTGCTCACAAATAGCCACGCGCATGCCAGCTCTTACCAATTTGGGTAAATACGTATCAATAGCATGATGAGGGAATCCAGCCAGTTCCACATAGCTTGCCGAACCGTTAGCTCTTTTTGTTAAAGTAATTCCGCATATCTCAGAAGTGCGAATGGCATCATCTGAAAATGTCTCATAAAAATCGCCCACACGAAACAATAGAATAGCATCAGGATGCTTTTCTTTCATTTGATAATATTGTTTCATTAATGGGGTTTGCACTGCTTTTTTTGTCTTGGCCAAGGGATCTATTTTTAGGTCCTGCACGGCTGCGAAATACATCACAGAATAGCAGGTTAATGAATTGCTTTAATTAATTGTATGCTTGCTGATCGTTAATTCTGTGAGTTTTAATTCACAACTTGAGTTAATATCAGCAAAGCTGTTTTGTCCTGAAAAATGAATCAGGGAAGGTAAAATAATTTCAGAACAAATATAAGCTTTGGGCAAGACTTATTAAAAAGGGCTTTGTTATTTTTTACTCATATTAGAAATAACACCTCTATGTCTTTTTATATTGATCTTTTCTTACAATCTTTAATGGTATAAACTCAAGACTAATCTATTGCGACTATGAAAACGATTTTAATTGTTGGTGCAGGGCTTTCATCTACAAGTTTGATTGAATATCTATTAAAACACTCAAAAGAGAATCAATGGCAGGTTCGGTTGGCTGATATGTCTTTGGTTTTAGCTCAGTCAAAAATTAAGGAGCATGATAATGGAATTGCTCTAAAGTTCAATGTGTTTGATAAGGATGAAAGAGCTAAAGAAGTTGCAAAGGCAGATTTGGTCATTTCTATGTTGCCAGCTCCCATGCATCCCATGTTGGCTCGAGAATGTTTGAAGCAAACTAAGCATTTTTTAAGTCCATCCTATATTTCTTCTGAGATGCAAATGATGGATAAGAAAGCTAGGTTGAAAGGTGTTCTTTTGATGAATGAGTTGGGAGTTGATCCAGGTATTGACCATATGTCTGCTATGAGGGTTATTGATGAAATTAAAGCCAATGGAGGGGAATTATTAAGTTTTAAATCCTATTGTGGCGGTTTATTATCCCCATCGAGTTCAAGTAATATTTGGCAGTATAAATTTACCTGGAATCCCCGAAATGTTGTGACGGCAGGGCAAGGTGTCGCAACTTATAAGGATAAAGGGCAGTACAAGTATTTGCCATATCATCAAGTCTTTTCACATCCGCTTAAGACCAGTATGCCTGGTTATGGTGATTTTGAGGTTTATCCCAACAGAGATTCTTTGTCCTATCGCAGTTTGTATCAAATAGAGGAAATTCCGAGTATTTTGAGAGGAACCATGCGCCGTTCAGGTTTCTGTAAGGCGTGGAATGCTTTTGTTCGTCTGGGATGTACCGATGAATCTTATGTCATGCGGAATTCAGAAAATTTAAGCTATCGAGATTATATTGAGAGCTTTCTGCCTTTTGATGAACGATCGGTCGAAGAGCGATTTGCTGATTGTATAGCGGTTTCTATAGATGATCCTATAATGGAAAAATTTAGATGGTTGGATTTGTTTTCTGATAAGAAGCTTAATCTAAAAGAGGGAACACCAGCTTTAATTCTACAGAAAATCCTAGAGGAGAAATGGACTTTAAGCCCTGAAGATAAGGATCTTTTGGTGATGCAGCATCAGTTCATATATAAAATGGATGGTCAGCAATTTAAGAAAACGTCTTCGATGAGTTACGAGGGGAGAAATCAACAACAGACAGCTATGGCTTATACAGTAGGTTTGCCTTTGGCTATAGTTGCTAAATTAATTCTCCAGGCGAAAATAGATTTGACTGGTGTTCAAATTCCAATTGCCTCTCAAATATACGAGCCCGTTTTAAAGGAATTGGAAGAATTGGGTATTTATTTCACCGAGCATGAAGAAGTTTGTGAGTGATAGAATGTTATGAGATATTTCAGGGTTAATATAAAAAAACATTTTTTTTGATGTAAGTTGAAGTCTAAGAGGAATATTATGAGCGTATTCTGTCAGCCTGCCGTGAGGCGTGAGCTTAATGTTACTACAGATAGACAACAAGGATCAGGCTAACTTGATTCTTTTGTTTACTTTTCTCATTTAAGGAGTATTGAAAATCATGAATGCTTTAATTTGATATTATTAATGAATAAAAGTAAAAGCCTAGCGGCTTGAGCTAAAGAATTAAAATCAAAAATTAGGAGCATCATAGATATGAGTTTATGGGCATTTTTTTAAGTTTGTAGATCAATCAGCTAAAACTTCATGAAAAAATATATTTTGCTTTCTCTATTTGGACTATTACTAATTGTATCATCATGCAGCAGTTTGCCTGAACTTCAATCATCATGGAACACAAACTCTTCTATTCAAAATTCTTTGAATGAGAAACAAGCAAATATTTTTTTCCCAGAGGACGAATTAACTTTGAAACTGTCAAATAATAGAGATTATCTTGATATTGTTGTAGCGACAAATTCACCTTTTACTTTAAATAAAATCTATAATTTGGGTTTGAGCGTTTGGCTTGATCCACAGGGGAAAAACAAGCAGGTTTTGGGTGTGAATTTTCCTTTACCTGTTGAAAAACCATACAGCAGAACCAACTTTAAAAATTACATCAATCGTTTTAAAACGAATAAACGACAGGAAGAATATTTTGATCGATTTCAGAAATACGAATATGAAGATGCTCGCTTGCGTGAGAATGTAAGTGTCTCAACTTTAGATCAGGATGAGGCGTGTCAGGTTCGTTTGGAGTCCAATGATCAGATTCTTTTTTCTTGCCATATCAGGGTGAGTTTAAAGAAATTGATGGGTGCCGACTTTAATCTGGAAGGTAAAGAAAAAGTAGGTATTAGTATTTTCAGTACGAGTTTGGCAACAGAAGCTTATCGCTCATCCTTATCGAGCAAGGAAGTTATTAACAAGAGGTTGAAAACGCTTATGGCTGGTGATGATCCTAATCGACAAGAATTGATAGAGCAATGGACTAATTTTAGCTTAGCCACGAGTAATTAGTTGATCCGCTGATGTGGTGATTCGTCAATATGAACATGCCATAAATTGATGTCTGAGTCGAAATACCAATTTACATTTTCAGATAAAAATCTTTACACAGCTCAATATATTCTGGACTGTAAACATGACGTTGCCCATTTTCGACACATAGTTTACTTTCGATTGTTTCTGTGTTTGTGAGCATCAATTCTATTAATAGCCTCTTGGCTGGTTTTCCTGGGTTGGGTAGGACTTCAACTCTTTTACTTAGACTAAAGCCTGTAATTCGTGCTAACCGAATAAAATAATCCCCCTCAGCTACCGGTAATATGACTGAAAATTTCCCTTTGGGATTCAATAAGCCTTTTGCCCCTTCAATTAAAACCTGAAAGGGCAAGCCTTCTGCATGACGCGCCTGAGTTCTAGATTCTCCTTTTGCTTTTAGAGAGTTTATGAAATAGGGCGGATTACTAACAATCACATCGTATTTGGCTGTTGTGTTAGCTAAAAAATTCTGAAATGAAGTATGAAATGCTTCTATACGATTTGACCATGGACTATTTTCAAAGTTATTAACAGCTTGTTGATAAGATGAGGAGTCAATTTCTATAGCATCAAGCTTGGAATTGCAATCTGTACGTTGTGCCAACATAATGGCTATTAAGCCTGTTCCAGTCCCAATATCAAGAAATGATTTGGCTTCATTAATATCTGCCCAAGCACCCAGTAAGACCCCGTCGGTACCGACTTTCATGGCAGAGCTGTCTTGATTTATTTTAAATTGTTTGAATTGGAAGAAGGAATTAGCCATGAACTTATTGCTTATAATATTTTGAATGTGTTTTTTCTAGGATTAAAATTTTTCAAAAATGCCCAATCCAAAAAGAGCAAAGTCATATTTAACCGGATCTTTTTGATCGAGTAGACGTAAAGAGTTTGTTATTTCATCTACTGCTGGCCAATCGTCTTGCTTACGATTAAGAAGCTTAAGTTTTCTTCCCACACGGCCTGTATGGACATCCAAAGGTAAATAAAGATGCGCTGGAGACATTTTCGTCCATATACCAAAATCAACATTTCGCTTATCATTACGAACCATCCAACGTAAGAACATGTTTAGTCGCTTTGCCGATGATTTTTTCAAGACATTGGACACATGTTTCTCTGTTCTTTGGGGATGATCGATAGAAAAGAAAATCTCTCTAAAGTATGCGATGGAATCTTTTGCATCACCACCATCCTTAATGGGTTTTGAAAAAACAGCTTCTAATCCATCATGGTTTTTATAAATATTCTGGAGTGCTTGTATAAAGAACATAGCATCTTCTCCGTTGAATGTTCGATGTTTGAATTCTGCAAAGATTCCCAGATCGGATTCTTTAGCATTCAGAATAAAATCGTGTGGAGCCTGATCCATCCATTGCATCAGTTTATTTGCATTTTTGATGATGGTTGGGCGTTGTCCCCAAGCAATGGTTGAAGCTAGAAAGCTGGCTATTTCAATATCCTCTTTCTTTGAGAAAGCTTTGGGTATTTGAATCGGATCTGTCTCAATGAATGTTTCTCGATTATAGAGATCGTATTTCTCGTCGAGAAAAGATTTAAGTTCAGATTTAGAAAGTTTCACTGTGTATGGAATTCAGTATTTAGAAGTACTTAAAGTATTTATGAGTACTTAGAGTTATGAGTTGTGTTCTTAACTAATAAGTATTTAAGGGATTTTGAACTTTAGGCACTAACATCAATCATACCATCAGTCATCACAATTTTACGATCAGACATATGCTCCATCTCTAAATCGTGAGTTACAATAACAAAGGTTTGGTTTAGCTTATCTCTCAGTTCGACTATTATTTCGTGTAATTCCTGGCGAGTAACAGAATCTAAGTTACCTGAGGGTTCATCAGCAAATACAACCATAGGATCGTTTACCAATGCTCGTGCAATAGCGACACGTTGTTTTTCACCACCTGATAACTCAGACGGTTTATGATCTAATCGATGATCTAAACCTAGCATGCTTAAAAGTTCCTTAGCTTTTGTTATTGCTTCAGTTTTCGATTTTTTAGCGATAAAAGCAGGAATGCAAACATTTTCTAGTGCTGTAAACTCAGGTAGAAGATGATGGAATTGAAAAACAAAGCCAATATTTTTATTTCGGAATGCTGAAAGATCTTTTTCATTCAAACTTGAAATATCGATACCATCAAAAAAGAGTTGACCTGAATCGGGACGATCTAAAGTTCCAAGAATTTGAAGCAAAGTTGTTTTTCCAGCTCCACTTGCTCCAACAACTATTACAATTTCACCCTTTTCAACATTAAAGTCTAATCCTTTTAGGACATGAACCTGTCCAAAACTTTTCTTTAACTGTTTTGCTGTAATCATAGATGTAAGCTATATGAAGCTCTTGTGTTTTTATTTGTTGAAAATAAAAAAGACGTAAGCAGAATAAATTAAAATAAGAACGAGGCCTTTCCATCGGTGTAGTTTAGCCTTCTTTAATGGTAACATTAACAAAAATAAGAGAAAAGAAATAGCGAGCATCCATATCAGGTCGAAATTAAGCGCACTCTGGCTAACGAAAATGTTTTTAACCACTGACGTGACACCTAAAACACCGAAAATATTGAAGATGTTAGATCCGATAATATTACCAACAGAAATATCCATTTCTTTTTTCAAAGCTGCAACTGCTGAAGTTGCCAGCTCGGGAACTGAGGTTCCGAAAGCGACTAGTGTTAATCCGATAACACGTTCGCTAACACCGTAACCTACGGCAATGTTTTTGGCAGCACCTACCAATAAATCGGCTCCAAAATAAAGTCCAACAGATGCTAGTGCAATTAAAAGGAACGACTTAAATATTGAGAGTTTAGGTTCATTAAATTCTTCCTTATTGCTACCTCTTGATTTCATGACAGTAAAAACCATAAAACCAATCAATAAGATTAGGAAGCAAAGACCTTCCCATGTTTCTATGAGGTTATTTTGTGCGAAAGCAAAGAAAAGGAGGGAGCCTCCCATCATTACGGGCCAATCGAATTTTATTGAGTTACTCTTAACAGGTAAGGGTAAAAGAATGGCTGTGAATCCTAAAACCAAAGCAATATTAGACACATTTGAACCGACCACATTACCTATGGCGATTTCAGGACTGCCAGAAAGTGCAGCACCTAAACTTACAAATAATTCTGGAGCTGAAGTTCCAAAAGAGATAACGGTTACTCCGACAACAAGGGTTGATATTTTAAAATGTGAAGATAATGCAACACCGCCTTTTACCAGTAAATCACCGCTAGATAGAAGAATAACAAAGCCAATGATGAGATATAAATAATCCATGTATAGATGAAAGCTAGATGTGGGTGTATTAAGAGTAAAAAAAAGAGGCAGTAGATTAATTCTCTCTGCCTTGCCCATTATTAGATATATGGGTTAATCTTTGGTTTTGAATCGTTCTAACTTTAAAGCTTCTTGCCTAAGTCGTCTTTAAAATCTTTTAAATTATCGATGATTTCAGTTTCATCTTTAATTTCTTTCTTGATATCCTCGGTCGCTTTTTTGAATTCCTTCATTCCTTTTCCAAGTCCTTGTGCTAATTCTGGAATCTTTTTGGCACCAAAGAGCATGACTACAACAAGAAGGACGATAATGATTTCAGGGCCACTTATAAATAATAACATGATGTTTTAATTTAAGATTTGTTCAAAGATACCAAAAGTGATTGATTCTTGTATAGCTATTAACTAATTAAGAATGGGGGACTCGCAATATTAATTTGTGCCGAAAATAATTTTGGCAAAAAAATACCCCGAGGAAAACCTCGGGGTAGGGAATATATCAAGATTGATATGTTTTAGTGCTTTTTAGCAATTGCTTTTTGGATACGTAATTTTGTATCGTAAGCAATAGGCGTTGCAATAAATAGTGAAGAGTATGTACCAACTACAACACCAACAATTAATGCAAATGTAAAGCCTTGAATTGATGTTCCACCGAAGAAGAAAATCGCTAACAATACAACTAAAGTAGAAAGAGAAGTACTAAATGTACGACGCAAAGTACTGTTCAATGCAGTGTTAATATTTTCTTCCGGATCGCGTTTAGGATGTAATCCCAAGTATTCACGAATACGGTCAAATACAACCACGGTATCATTAATTGAGTAACCAACAACAGTTAGAATCGCTGCGATAAAGGCCTGGTCAATCTCTAATGAAAATGGTAAGATACCTTTGAAAATAGAGAAGATACCCAATACAATAATTGTATCGTGAGTAAGTGCTGCAACAGCACCTAAACCATATTGCCAGTTTGAGAAACGAACCATGATGTAAAGGAAGATCACGATTAATGCAAATAAGATAGACCAAACTGCAGACTGACGAATATCATCGGCAATAGTAGGACCTACTTTTTGTGACATTTTACGGTTATTCTCAAGGAATGATTCCAAAGTCGTTCCAGCTGGAAGATACTTTTTCAATCCTTTGAATAATTTAGCTTCTACTTCATCATCAATTTCAGTTCCGTCTTCGTCAATTTTATATTTAGTAGAAATCTTAACTTGGTTGTTACCACCAAAAGTTTTCACCTCAGGAGCATGTCCATAAACAGCGTCAAGAGATTTAGCAATTTGACCAACAACTACAGGTTGATCGAAAGCAACAACGTAAGTTCTACCTCCAGTAAAGTCGATACCCTGGTTTAATCCACGAGTGAATAGTGACCCAAGACTTAAAACAATTGCAATAGCAGAAATTACGTAGAATACTTTTCTCTTCTGTATAAAAGTGATAACAGTGTTACGTAACCAGTTATTCGTAAGTTTTGTTGTGAAAGTAATGTTACGCTTACGTTTAAGGCCACCTTCAAAGAACAAGCGAGTAATAAAAATCGCTGCAAATAATGAAGAGATAATACCGATTACAAGAGTTGTAGCAAAACCTTTAATTGGACCTTCACCAAAAATGTAAAGAATGATACCAGTTAAAAGAGTCGTTAAGTTACCATCGATAATCGCTGAGTAAGCATTCTTGTAACCATCAGAGATAGCTAAACCTAAACCTTTACCAGACTTCATTTCTTCCTGAATACGCTCAAAAATAAGTACGTTCGCATCAACCGACATACCAATGGTTAAGACGATACCCGCAATACCAGGTAATGTTAATACAGCTCCTAGTGAAGCTAATACTCCAAAAATGAAGAATAAGTTAGTTACCAAAGCAACATTTGCTGTAAGACCAGCACCTTTGCTGTAGAAGAAGAACATGTAGACTAAGATCAATGAAAAGGCGATGATGAATGACCACATCCCTTTTTGAATTGACTCTTTACCTAATGATGGTCCAACAACTTCATCAGCAATAATGTGTGCCGGAGCAGGAAGTTTACCTGACTTAAGAATATTTGCAAGGTCTTTCGCTTCAGCAATAGTGAAGTTTCCACTGATAGAAGAAGAACCACCTTTAATCTCTGATTGTACAGTTGGAGCAGAATACACATAACCATCAAGAACAATAGCAATTGATCTCTGTAAGTTGTCTTTAGTTAAACGTGCCCAAACTTTAGAGCCTTCACCGTTCATACTCATCGAAACTTCAGCTCTAGCTGTTTGCTGATCGATTTCTTCACGAGCCGTAGTTACAACATCACCATCAAGTGGTGCTTTACCATCTCGGCTTGTTACTTTAATAGCATAAAGTTCGAAAATATTTCCACCTTCGTCAATAGCCTTTACACCCCAAAATAACTTCAAGTTACGTGGAAGTACAGACTTAACAGCTTGCATTGCGAAAATATTATTAACGCGAGCTGTATCTTTAATGTGTGAGTATCCTATAACAGCTAAAGATGATCCACCTCTACCTTGGTTAGGATTAAGCACAGAGAATAATGGGTATTTTTTAGCTAACTCTTTGGCATTGCCTAATGAATCTTGTGACTCACCTTCAATTTTATCTAAAAGAGCTACATCTTTATCAGCTTTAGCTTCTTTTTTGACTTCAGGAGTCGCTTCAATAACTTCCGTAGCAGCGTTAATTTCAGCTAGCTTTGTGTTAACTGCATTTAAAGAACCACCAATTTCGCTGAAAGTATAAGTTTCCCAAAATTCAAGACTTGCAGTACCTTGTAGTAATTTACGTACACGAGCAGCATCCTTAATACCAGGAAGTTCGATAATGATACGACCTGACACATCAGCTTTCTGAATGTTAGGTTGTGCCACACCAAAACGGTCGATACGAGAACGCAAGATGTTGAACGTATTGTCAATAGCAGCTTCTGTTTCAGTCTTTAGTACTTTAAGAACTTCATCGTTCTTAGCTCCGAAAGGAATTTTGTCTTTTAACTCAAGAGTTCCGAAAATATCTGGAGAAGATAACTGAGCGCTAGGGTTAATCTCGTTAAACGCTTTTCCAAAAAGTGTTACGAAATCGTCCTGAGAGTCAGCTTGCATTTGCTTAGCTCGTTTAATAGCAGCAACAAAAGTTTCGTTCTTGCTATTGTTAGCCATTGCTTTGATGATATCAACAACTGAAACTTCCATTGTGACGTTCATCCCACCCTTAAGGTCAAGCCCTAAGTTCATCTCAAGCTCTTTACACTCTTTGTAGGTATAGCCCTTAAGTCCTAAGAAACTATACACTTTTTCTCCTCGAATTGAATCCAGATAAGTTTGCTCTTTCTTGATATCGCCTGCACCAAACAGACGAGCATCTTTCTCAACTTTCTTTGTTACATAAGTAAAAGTCAATTGATACAAACTCACTAGGGCAAATACAATAGCGAGAAGTCTAATCGCTCCTTTATTTCGCATGTGTTTAGGTTTAATAAATTCTTATTATGTGATGTTTTTATTTTTCGCCTCAAATTAACGCACAAATATATTATTTTTTTTTGAATTTCTGGGAACTATATTTTTGTGCTCAGTATCATGGTTTTAGACAAATGTCATGGGTTTTTGCTTAAAATGAGGATGCTTTTTTGATAATCGATAATTGCGCTATTCTGAAGCAAGAAATCACTGCCCAATAAACCACAAATTTGTCGTTGGCAATGTTTCTCATACATGTTATTAATTTGATCTAAATCGATGAGTACAACATTTAATTTTTCCGATATAAAATCTCCGAACCCCAGACTTTCAATTTCGACGAGGTCTGATACGATATCCTCTCCTCCCAGGCCACAGGATTGTAAATCATCTTTGTCTTGATTTTTGTGTTGATAGTTTGATACAAAATTTTTATCAAATACAGTTTTGGAAGCACCTGTATCTATTACCATTTCACCTTGTTGTTCACCATTTATGGTACACTTCACAAGTAAATGAAAACTTTGAGTTTCAAGTTCTATAATTTCAATGGGAATATGGACTGGTGTGCTGTTCATTAGGCTGTTAATTTTATTGTGAAAAATGGAAGAAACCAAAGATACATGATGGAATGGACATATTGGCATGATACGACCAATTTGATTTATAAACTTTAGATATGCCTATTTATTAAAGCCTTAATATAAATTCTGCACTCTTTTTCATTAAGAATTAACTGAAGTTCTTTTCAATTTAAGCCTAAAAAAGGCCTGACACGAATGTCAAGCCTTTCAATATTTATTAAATGGAAATGTTATTAGATAATAGCCATCTCATCTAAAACATTCATTACAGATTTTACCGCAGTTGCAGAACCTTTAAGAAGTTCCATTTCATCTTCGTTCAATTTTACCTCGATAACTTCTTCGATACCATTTTTACCTAATTTTACAGGAACCCCTAGGTAGATATCTTTCATTCCGTACTCTCCATTTAGAAGTGTACAAACTGGGAAGATTCTCTTTTGGTCACGAACAATCGCTTCAACCATTTGGGCTGCTGCAGCACCAGGAGCATACCAAGCCGACGTTCCCATAAGGTTTACTAACTCACCACCGCCTTTTTTAGTTCTTTCAATAATCGCTTCCAGCTTATCTGCATCGATCAATTCAGTTACAGGAATACCAGCAACTGTAGTGTAACGAGGAAGTGGCACCATAGTATCGCCATGACCACCCATTAATAGAGCTTGAATATCTTTAGGAGAAACTTGCAACTCATCTGCAATAAATGCACGGTAACGAGCGGTGTCAAGTACGCCAGCCATACCAAACACTTTAGTAGATGGTTTCTTTGCTGTTAAATATGCTGCGTAGCACATTACATCTAAAGGATTAGATACGATAATGATAATGGCATCAGGAGAGTGTTTAATTACATTTTCTGTTACCATTTTAACAATACCAGCGTTAGTCGCGATTAAATCATCACGACTCATACCTGGTTTACGAGGAAGTCCTGAAGTAATAACAACAACTTCTGAACCAGCAGTAGCAGAATAATCGTTAGTTACACCCGATACTTTGGTATTGTAATAATTGATAGGAGCAGTTTGCCACATATCAAGAGCTTTACCTTCAGCAACACCTTCTTTTATATCCAATAAGATGACTTCGTTTGCTAATTCTTTCTCAGCGATGCAATTTGCACAAGTAGCGCCTACATTACCTGCGCCTACAACAGTTATTTTCATATTCGTAATTTTTAATATTGTCGCTAGAAGCTTTTTTTTATTCGATTTTAATAATTAAAGCAGAATGAAAATTGCATTAAGCTTAAAACGACAAAGTATATATAACTTATAATTTGATGTTCCTAATGGAGAATTTTTTCTTTATTTATAGACAAATATATTCAGATTGATATAAAATAGATGTCTTATTTACCTGCTCTTCAACAGTAAAACCTAAATATATAAAAATAGTAGAGGATTCATGTATTTAAGGATGTTTTTATCTTAAATATGAAAACGTTTGCATTTGGAAGTTCAGCAGAACTCTTGTAAAACCTAGGAGTTTGATAAGGATTCTTGTAAAATCAGCAATAGCTAAATTTCTCTATTGAGTTGTGCTCAGAATTAAAGAGTTTCTTAGATATTTATTCTTTTGTACGGGATGTGTTAATTGCTTTTCTGTACAAATGGTTTGGATTGTATTTTGGTTTGAATGATATTTTTTCAGGTGATCTTGGAGGTTTAGATTTATAATTTTAGGCTTGGTAAAAAACGAATAACTCAATTTTCGATCGACTTTATTTAAAATCTACGACTTAACAAGGGTTTTTAACTGAGAATTTCTTAATTTCGTGCCAAATTTTTCGTAAACAATTTTTATCTAAATATGAGTTACTTTAATTGAAAGACAGTTGATTATAATTTAACCGTTTAGGAATTGAAAGCTCAGTAAATCAATAAATAATGGAAATCCCAACAAAGTACAATCCTGCAGAATCGGAGGACAAGTGGTATAAGTATTGGATGGATAAAGGATTCTTCCACTCTGTACCTGACGAGAGAGAGCCGTATACAATTGT
>Ga0209379_10001238_pt1 | contig 17284 bp, 13 predicted proteins | sample tdDd001_FD_187124 | JGI IMG/M metagenome (GOLD analysis project Ga0209379, IMG submission 187124) | Marine sediment microbial communities from the Atlantic coast under amendment with organic carbon and nitrate - tdDd00.1 (SPAdes)... | ecosystem: Environmental > Aquatic > Marine > Coastal >...
TAATCGCCGTTTTAAAAGATGCACCGCTTCTTTGGACAGATGCGACATGTGCGTCTGTAGTAACACCTAAAAACCGTGGAGCGGCGACCACCGCAAGTATCCCAAGTACTACGATGACGACAACAAGCTCAATTAACGTGAAACCTTTCACTTTCATCGTGTTTACCCATTATTGTTTTTTGTTTTTCCATTCTTGCACTTTTTAACATGATAGAAATCACAGCGCACTAAAAATCCAACCTTGCTCACGACAATTGATAAAAAATTCAATAACGATAATTAACATTTCACTTATCGTATGCATTTTTAATTTCGACGCCTTCAAATAGATTTGATAGTTTAGGTACCATCTAATTAGACTAGTCGTAAAATTGAAGTAAGGTGAAGAATGCACTATCTAAAAAACTATTGGTTAAGTATCACCTTTGCTCTAATTAGCGGATTATGTGCTGTACTCTACCGTTCTGCTCCGTCTTATATAGATGAAAACGGCTTTCTAGTTGAGGCTTTTGGCTTCATACCTCTTTCTTGGTTTTTCCTATTACTATCGACTATCACCTTTCTCGTAACTTACTGGCGAAATAAAAGATAGTTTAAACCCACAACGAACAAGCGCATGGCTGCACATGGAGATGGATATTTGAAGAATAACGGATTAGATCATCAGGGCTACATCATCAAACCGTGCTCACAAGATTGCATTCAACCTGAGTTTTCTCACCTAATTGAAACAGCCTTGCAATCATTGCAAACAAGGCTCGCTGGTAAGCTTCATAGCGTTTACTTGTATGGCAGTGTAGCAAAAGGCAGCGCTATACCTTTTCTATCAGACTTGGATCTGTCTTTGGTATTTAATGAACCAATCAACGACGTAGATACCAAGTACCTTGCCCATCTGTCTCTCGATCTTCAGCTGCAATTCCCTATCGTCAGTAAGATTGACTTTGACCCAGGCCATATTGAAGAAATTCTTAACCCTAGAGAAAAATATCGATGGCAGTTTTGGTTGAAGCATTGTTGCTGCTGCATTTGGGGAGAAGACCTGTCTGTAGGATTTTGCAAACATAAGCCAAATATCAAAATTGCACACGAACTCAATCATGATCTGGCAGCTTTCATCATCGCTATTAAAGATAATCAAAGTTTGACGGAAGCGATCAAAAGTAAATCGATCGCGAAGAAGATATTACGAACAGCTTATTATCTCATCGCACATGAAGACGACAGCTGGTACACGGATCTCGATAAGTGCTCAGAAAGTCTCTTAAAATTCTACTCTGACGATAAACAAGCGATTCATGACGCACTGCGCTTAGCTGTTGGTGAAACCACCGATTCAACCTTAGCCATTAAGATTTATCAAACATTTGGTACTAAGCTCGCACAAAAGCTGAATGGAGTGTCGTTATATTCGAGCCAGTAGCTAAGCAAACATGAAACAAGGAGGTTTCGTGCAACTCTCTCTTTTATTGATCGCGATGGCGTTGTCATCGAATGCCGTTGCAGAAGCGTCTTTCTCTGAGCTCCTTACTGAAGCTGCGAAAGAAAGGACAACCTTTGATGTTCAATATGATGGCTCATACTACGGTATAAGCTATCCAAACGGAGACGTTCCTGAAGGGATTGGAGTCTGCACGGACGTGATTATTCGCAGTTATCGCAAACTCGGCATCGATCTTCAAGTTTTAGTACACGAAGATATGCGCGATAACTTTAATAAATACCCCTCAAAACGTATCTGGGGGCTTAACACCACCGATAGAAACATTGACCATAGAAGAGTCCCCAACCTTCAAACTTTTTTCTCTCGCCACGGCACCTCTCTGCCAGTATCTTCCAATCCATCTTCTTACCACGCTGGGGATATAGTTACGTGGATGCTACCAGGAAACCTTCCACATATTGGCATTGTGATTGACAAGTACTCAGATGGAGAAAAGCGCCCACTAATTGTGCACAATATAGGCGCAGGAACCGTCATTGAAGATATGCTGTTTGACTATACGATAACTGGGCATTATCGATTTGAATAAAAAGAGCCACAAGAAGCAGCTCTTTTTTGAACAACACAAATTCTTAGGTTGGTGTTAGCTTCTAATTGCGAGAGCTGACTGCATCTTGACGATATTTTCCACTAAGTGTCGTGAAGCCTGCTTGTGGATAATTCAGAATTGCATCTTCTAAGGTGGTAATCACAAGTGGAATACCTGCCTCTGTCTCATTCTCCACGTCTAAGATTTTGATACTGCCACCATACATCTTAGTGTGGAGTATCGATGTCAAAATCCCGTGGCTATCTTGCCAAGACCAACTTTGGTTATTATCAGGGTACTGATCGCAAGCCATTACAGATAAATATTCATTCGAGCTATCCAAACACTTATCACTAGCGAAAGAAATTATTTGCCCATCAGCTGTGTATACAAATAGCACCTCATTGCTTGTACTACTTTGAGGGCAGCTCGTACTACGAACAATGTTGCCTTTTACAGTCAGACAGTTTGCACCGTCATCAGAACCGTAATCAGCCTTAATGACACTGGGCTCGACACCGGAAAAAACAGGGCTGTCCCAATTAATATCTAGCTGCAAATTATCGACATATTCCGACAATTCATAATGCTGCCCTGTACCATTGGCCAAACCACTATAGAAGCGATTCCCAATTTGATATGATTCGTAACCTAGTAGAGCCATTCCATCAATTTGGGTTCGAACAGTAAACAATGAAGAGCCTTGCTCTTGAGCTTCACGCCTTGGAATTTGGTAAGTTATTGAATAATCTGGGACAAATCCATTCACATATGGAGTATCCATTAGACGTTGGTCAAACTCCCTTAACGGTGGGTTTGGTCCACCATTTACATATCTCCAACAACCAGACGCCGGACCTAAGAATTCACAATAGCCGTTTTTTGGAGTCTGTTGAGTTCCATAAGTTTTATTGAAATAACGAATAGAATGTTGATGTAAGCCAACTTCCTCATCGTAGTCAAAGTACTCACCATTGGTAAAAGTAAGTGACTTTGTGGAGGCAAAGTCTAGTTTATTAATTGGTAGTTTAGGAATGCTAACACCGAGCCCAAACTGAACAGACGACGTGTAAGTCAGCCCAGTTCGATCTTGGTCATTGTTTTTCGGAAATCGGTCAAACACGCCTGCGGCAATATTATTCCAAGAGGTATGAATATGAACTTGATCTAAGTACTCTCGATATTTATATATATTATGTTGATGACTAGGCCTCCATGGATGCCCAACCTCTTGGACAGAACTAGAGTTTGAGTAATTAATGGTATTAAAATTAACCCCATCCCCTCCAACAAGAGTAAGTCTTATATAAATTGGATTTTGTGAGTGGTCTTGACCTAAATCATCATAAATTGGCAGTCGAGAGAATGCTTCCAACTCATAGGATAAGACCGCTTTTTCATTTCGATATAGATACGTATTATTCAAATCAATAACTTGGTTGTATATCCATGAATAAGATACAGGAGGGTTTGACGACGTATCTGGTCCAGATGATGCGCTCCTAGCAACTCTAGAGGCATAGGCAGATTCAATTTGGCTTGCGCTTGAAGCCGCTTTGGATGCATAGTTGTCTCGAGAATCAATGAGATGAGTAATTAGCTCTGAATCAAACTTACTCATAGGTGTAAGCGCTGGTGTCATAGCAGAGTATGTGACCAAAACAAATGGTTCAGCTATACCTAAACCAAATACCTGAGACGTTATTTCTTTCCTATCTTCATTTGACAACTTAGTCATTTCAAGTAATACATAATTCACACATTCACTTGGAATCTCTAAGCTAGTTGTTGGAACAATATGACAAACTTCATTGAATACTTCACTATTAGACAATGACAAGGAGTCGATCTCTCCTCCCAAAACACCACTGGAAAAACAACAAGCAACAGCTAACGCTAATATATTTTTATTCAAAATAACATACCTTATCTTATATATAAAAAAGAGCAACCGCTCTATATTCAAGTTATATAAGCAACTAATTGCCATCAAACATTGATTTAAATTACCTTACTAGCAGCCACTAATTTCCACTTATTTTTCACAAAAATACTGACATGCTTATCATTGAATAAAACCTAATTTAGCCAATACTTCTTTAGACTCTGCTAAAGCAAACCCTTGATAGTAAATACGATAATTTGGTTTCAAATACTTAATCTTATCCATATTATCAACTCCCTCTATCACCAGCTTCATATCTTTATCTTCAACTATTCGAGTCAATGCTTTTATAACTTGATAACCAATGTTCAGTAGCGAGGAGTCTGATAAGAATTTTTTGTCTAGTTTTACTATCGAAAACAGATCACCGGTTAGCAACTCAAAGTTGGCGTATCCAGAACCAAAGTCATCAATGGCCAGCTTACAACCTAAAGATTTTAGTTGATTGATATTATCCAAAGCCTGATTATCTAGAGTTAATCTTTCACCCTCTGTCACTTCAAATATAATTAATTCCCTCACCCATGAACAATCACTCGTTATATCATAAAAGTATTTAACGAAGTCGGTTCTTGATAAGTCAGTTGGAGATATATTAATTGAATAAAAAACCAGTGGCTTTTTTGACGTTATGTATTTAACTGATTTTGAAATGACTAATTTCGTCATTTCAAAATGAAGATGAGGCTCACTCTCTAGCATTGGCATAAAAACACTAGGGCCAGGCGCCCCTTTCCTATTCCACGAAATTAGTAGCTCGGAGATATAGGGTACATTAGTGTTCATACTACTAAAAATAGGTTGCTCTCTAAGTGAGAATTGGCTTGACCCTTGTTTTATATCTGTGACTAGCTTTTCTAATATATTTCTTTTTCTCAAAAATGATTGGTAATGCGTTTCAGAAAACGTATAAATCCCAGATTCTGACTTAATGGCAGTTTGTAAACCAAATGTAACTCTTCTCAACAACTTACCCTCTTCTGAGAACGGCATTCTGCTCGAATAGTTGAGCGTCGTGATGGCATATTGGACTGGCAATTTTTTAGTACTAACCTCAATATATAAAGGTAGCGTTTCTGATAGTTTCTGTTGAAAATCTATAAGCTCTTTTTGCTTGATAGGCTCACAGGAACATTTAAGCATTACAATGTGCTTTTCTTCGAATAAGCATATTAGTGTATTCGGAAATGTCATAGTTAGCTTTGTGTGTAATTCATGCTTAATTTTTTTGGCAGATTTTTCATCAAAATAATTATAGTAATCAGAAGAACGCCCAACACAAACAACGTTTAAACTGTAATAAGTGACCTTATGACCATCTGAGAACTTGTTCTTTTTACTTAACAGGTAGTTAAGATTTGGAAGACCAAGCGTTGTATATATGTGATTATTTTTAATTGTAACTTCTTTCTTCAATCTTTTTAGCGCTAGATCATAATCATTTCTGAATTTTACGTTATTTTTGGCAAAATAAAAAATTGTCATAAGCATAATGAACAATATGCAATAAAGAGTAATATCTAGTATGTTGTGTAGGTCCATGATTCACTTATTATTAGTTGCGTTACTACAATTTATATTTATGAATTAAAAGTTATTTGCTACCCATGACCTAATCTTAGGTAATAAGGTTAAATTGAGTAATAAAGCACAAGGCCACGCAAATAGAAAGCTAACCGGCCATGATCTTAACCAGTCATAAGTAAATCCAAGTTTTGCTGCAGATATTATTCCTGACATGATTAGCGCCATGGTAAATGAACACAATAAAGCGGTTATCCAGAATTGTTTTTTTGACTGAGTCATCGTTATCTTTCTTATCTTAGATTTATAAAAAGGGGAACGGAGCATACAGAAAATTTTGTAGAAAAATGTCGAGACATCATTCGTTAAATTTTTTACAAATTTTTCACGCCAATAAATGATAATGCGAATGCTTTTCATTAAAGGAGTAAAAAATGAAACCTTCGTTGCTTGCCTCTCAGGTCAGTTTGGTACTGTTTGGTACAATTAGTTCAGTACATGCCCATGAGAACCATAACCATGATGTCTACCAGTTGAATACCGTGACGGTGCTTGGTTCTCCGGTATCAGAGCTAGAAGACTCAACTCAATCCGGCGAAACAATCAACAGAGAAGAGCTGCAAGTAAAGTCACCTATCAGCCTTGTCGATGCGCTCAAAAACTCACCAAATGTTTGGGTAGAAGGTGGACCGAATCCAATGGTGCGCAACATTAGCATCCGAGGCTTAGGCCCTGACCACACATACGTTGAGGTAGACGGTGCACGCCAAACATACTCGCATAGTAAAAAAGGTACCCTTGCAGTAAACCCAGAACTTTTATCGTCTTTAGAAGTCATCAACGGCACCTCTTCTGGCGCAGCAGCTGGTGCGATAAAGGCGTCATTTATCGACGCAGATACGCTTTTGAAGAGTGGTGACGATTTTGGCGCACTTCTAAAAACGAGCTACCGAACGAACAGCAACCGACAAAGTATTACTGCTAGCGTATTTTCTGAATCGAACGGTTTTGACTGGCTACTCGCCGTATCTGATAATCAACAAGATCCATACAGGATTGGCGGTGGTTATCAAGCTGATGGTTCAGACAGTTACTACAAAAACGAGGCCGCGCAAACCTCGTACCTATTCAACGGAGGCTACGACTTTTCTGATAGCGAGCGACTCGCAATCAACTACTATTTTGATGAGTCCTCGTGGAATCAGGTAAGACAAGATTTTGGACTTAACACTCGTGACTACACCAGCGCTAGCATGGTTTACACAAATGCATTTCCTGACAACCCTTGGTTAGACATTACCGCGAATATCTACATGAATAATGTTGATACACTGACCAATGAGTACAGCGATGCCTCTGAGTCGCAGCTTACCGATGTTCAAGATATCACCGATGATTCGTATGGTTTATCCGTCAGTAACAATTCGTCTTCAGATCTAAGTTGGAGTGAGCTAGTCCTGCACTATGGCGCCTCGGCACACTTTACAACCCACAAAGGTAATGTACGGACATATGAAAACGACCAGTGGATTGATGAATCGGCAACAAATGAGCCTTCTGCTAAATCAAACCTATTTGGCGTGTGGCTAAACAGCCAATTCTATTTTGACAACGGCTTAGAAATTTCGCCTAAGTTACGTTATGACCAGTTTTACGTTGAATCATCTAACGCCATCCTAAACGGTGATCCTATTCTTCGTGAAGGTAGAACAGAAGACCAATGGTCATTTGGTCTAAGAGCCGAGTATGAAATCTTTGAACAATTCAGTGTTTTCGCTGCCTTTGATGAGGCATTAACACCGCCGCGTCTCAGTCAGCTATTTACCTCTGGTCGTGGTTTCAAACCAAATCCGAACTTGAAATCTGAACGTTCACAAAACAAAGAGATTGGCGGTATTTACCTCGTAGATAACCTTCTCTCTCACTCAGATGTTTTGAAATTGAAAGCGAATATTTTCCAAAACGACATCAAAGACTACATTGGAACCGACTATAGTGACCCTGCTTATAAAGATGGTGTTAAGGTAAACCGAGATGATGTACGACTCACCGGTGGTGAATTAATAGGTGAATATCAAAGAGGACAATGGGTAGCTACATTAAGTTATTCCATGACTATCGGTAAAGATCAAAAAACGGATTTATACCTATCAGATATGCCCGCCGATAAGCTTGTTGCCACCTTTGATCACAATGTCAGCAATGAATGGATGTTAGGTACCGTAATAACGCACGCATTTAAACTGCACCGAGTTCCGACAGCAAGTGTCTCAACTGGTGGCGTTTTGGAACCGATTGAAAAAGAAAAACAAGACAGTGTTCCAAGTTGGACAACTGTCGATCTATACGCAGAGTATGTTCCACAGCAACTGTCTGATTTAACTCTGACTGCCTCTGTCACTAACCTGCTCGATGAAGCTTACGCGCTGAAAAATGACAGCCGTGCCGATACGAAAGCAGAGTACTACGAAGAAGGTAGAAGCATTAATCTTAATATCGCTTACCAATTCTAATCATCACGCCCCCTCTTGGGGGCTTTATACAAAGTATTATTATGAAAAAATTAATATTATCGGCGCTAATTCTAGCGACTTCATTCAATGCATCGGCCGCACATAAAATCGTCTCTGTCGGCAGCAACATTACCGAAATACTATTTGCTCTTGATTTAGATGAACAGGTTGTCGCCGCAGACAAAACAAGCACAGTTCCACCTGAAGCGGAGAAAATCGCGACTTTAGGACACCCTAGTAATGTCTCAATGGAAGGTGTCTTTTCATATCACCCTACTAGCTACGTCTCTGATGATAGATTTCCTAATCCAACCCTTATCAGCAAATTGGAAGCTGCAAATATTGATGTATTAGTTTTGAAACAAGCCCTAACACTCGATGATCTTTTCGAACAAATTAAAGTTATCTCTGTACACTACGGTAAAACAGCAGAAGGCAAAGCGCTTATTCGTGAACTTACCGAGAAAAAAGCAAAGCTCAAACGCATCCCGGAGAAAGAACAAGTTACAGCCGCCTTTTTATATGGCCGAGGAAGCTTGCTAATGATGGGAGCAAACACTACGGTTGATCATCTATTTTCACTTGCTCAAATTAAAAATAGTTTTGACTTTGAGGGTACAAAACCTGTAAACCCAGAATCGGTAATAATCGCTAACCCGGACGCACTGGTTACCGTGGACAAGGCCCTTCGACAAGAAGAGGATAAATCTCGCTTCTTCGAACTTCCGGGCATGTCGGCGACAAACGCAGGAAAAAACAAATCAATCACAACGATACCAATCAAACAGGTGAATATCGGTTTGAAAACCATCGACACTGCGTTAGAACTAAATAAACACTTTTACGACAAGTAGTAGTAAAAAAGGGTCAACCGTCGTTGACCCTTTTCGTTATTTTCAACTAGCGTTATGTTTGTAAAACAAAGTAAAGATACGTCAATTTAAAACGCTTTCTACAGAGTATTCACTCTCGAAGTTATACGTTGTTTGTTCATTTCACCAACCAATGGAACAAACAATGAAAGGAAATAACGCTGCTCTGTTATTAATTAGTAGTATCTCGATGATGGGCTGTAATACTTCATCGACATCAAACAATACCTCCAGTGACACTCCAGTGGCAGATTTGCCAACGACAGGAATAGCATTCGTAACCATACCGAGTAATGGCGAACTGGCTGAGTTTCAAATATCTTCAACAGAAGTTACTTACTCCGACTACGTGAACTTTCTTAACTCCGCTTATTCTGACGGATTAATTACTTATGATGCCAATACTCAAGTCGTATACAATACTAACGGCATAAAAATGACGGATCTAGCGGGATCACGAGTCGTTAAAGATCATAATAGTGATGGTATTTTTAGTTTAGATGAAATGGAAAACCCACTAAATATGAACTTCATTCAGTTCAATGAAACCATACAACAGTTTGAACTCGAGGATCCCAAAGAGGTAGATTGGCAAAAATACTTCGACCCAAACCAATATCCGAACGTCGTTGACTCAATCACTGATTGGTTCGAATTAAGCGGAAATTCATCTGGTTTCTTCGGAGAAGGAGATACAGATGGCGAGCTTCCTACACTAGAAGAAATCGGAAGTTGGCCTGCTAACTTTATCACTTTTTATGGTGCCAAAGCTTTTGCTGACTATTACGGATACGCAATCCCAAGTTTAGCTCAATGGAGAGAGGCAGCCTCAGGAGGAGCAAGTTACACCTACGCAACCTCAAATGGTACTTCAGATGACGGCATAGCCTGGATTAATCAAGACGCCCCACTTCACATCCACAAAGGACATGTTCAGCCTGCGACATCCAAAGAAGCAAACCCATATGGTGTGTACAACATGGGTGGCAATGTATGGGAGTGGGTCAACGACTGGTACGACGGCTATGACGTATTCTCTCAAGGTAAAAAAACTGAAGACTTCTTTATCGATGATTCGAAGACCTTCGCACAATCTGAAGGTGTCTATCTCAAAGGCTTGATAGGTGGCTCATTCAATTATTTTCCACAGACAATGAGATTCGACTGGAATCATGCTGCCAAACCTAATACGGGTAATGATCACTTTGGTTTCCGAGTGGTAAAATCAAACTAAAACGTAAAAACTAAGCACATTAAAAAGGCCAATCTAGCTGTGATTGGCCTTTGATTGTAATTGACTCAAGTTACTACTCATCAATAATCTATCTAAGTATTCGAGACAGGTATAGAGATGATGTTTATCTAAATCCCACTTAATACTGATACACCCTCCCCCTCTGGCTAAGTTGTGAAAAGTAACCCCATCTATTTGCGCATGTAGATTTATATATTAGTTATTCACTTTTATTTCACGAAGCAAAAATTACAATTATAGAAATATCACGCATTAACATTAATTTTATTTAGGAAAACGTTATGAAAGCATCTAGGTTAGAAGCATTTAGTGACGGCGTACTAGCCATAATTATCACTATTATGGTTCTTGAAATAAGACCACCAGAAGAATACACGATTGAATCATTAACACTACTAATACCAAAAGTACTATCTTACTTGGTGAGTTTCCTATATGTGGGTAGTTATTGGAATCACCACCACCACTTATTTAGCAAAGTGAAAAAGATAGACAACTTCACACTCTGGTCAAATTTGCACTTTTTATTTTGGTTATCCCTTGTCCCCGTATCAACGGCCTGGTTAGGTGACAGCCATGAGGCATTTATACCGGTACTATTCTATGGCATTGTACTATTGATGAGTGCGATTTCACTATCACTTGTGCATTACTCTCTATCCAAAGTAGACAAAGGCTTACAGCCGATACTTCATTCAATCGGGAAAAAGGGTAGCATCTCAATTTGTATATACTTAATTGCAATTTTGATATCTAGCATCAACACTTATTCAGCTTGTATTTTATATGCACTTGTCCCGATCATTTGGATTGTTCAGCTAGACTTTAGAGTTCAAAGCGCTAGAGATGAGAGTCTATAAGTATTTATTATAGCTATCTTTAACTCTTTGATAGCTGTAAAGCATCATGTAAAAGCTAGAAATAAACAAAAATGCAGCTAACACTTTAAACTCATATTCATAAAGAGCTTTATCTCTTATAAAAATATTATTTTCCGAATAAAAAAGACAAGAAAAAACACGAAATGCTGAGTGAGCCATATAAATAGCCATCAGAATCTTAAATAATACATTTAACTTGCATTTAGTAAAACTTGGGCTTTTTAGTAGCAAATAATATAACATTGAAAAACTCATAAAAATGAAAACATTACGATTCAAAATAGACAACCATGCTGTGTCTTTCATATTAAGAGAAAGAAATGCAACTAAAACACTCGTTAATAAAAGAAGAAGCAAGACGCTTTGAAATCTTGGCTTTTTGATATAAATCCTCATTATGCCAACGACAAAAAGATAATGACCCAATACATACATAGCGTTAGATATTATTATGATATCAGAATGGGCTTGTGGGTAGTTTGATGCCAAAGGAAAAATAGAAGCGGCGATGCAGGCAATTCCCCACAAAGAATGGCTCATATCAATTCTTTCGTACGCAACAAAACGACCGCAAACGTACAATGAAGCGCAGCACAATAAGCTGTTCAAAATCATCAAAACTGAAAGTATTGGTAAGTCCATCTATAATCACACGCTCAAAATCAGCTAATGATATGTTTATTACTTATAATATCAATAACAATTTTACATATTTTGAGATTTATCATCATATTTTATCATTTTTCGCATGTTCAGTATGCGAACAAACCACCACAGCAACAAAAAAATCATTCAATAACAACCAATTACACTCAATAGAGAATGGCTTGGATTGTAGACGCGGTGACAATTTAAAGGTCTAGTGGGGCTAAACCAAGAGCTGACAGCAAAGTATACGAGCCATGCCCCTTACCGTTTGCCCTTCGAGAGTATGTTATTGACCTGATTGCTGCGTCAAACAACTTGGAAAGCGTTCACTATTTCACCGCGTTGTATTCCTTGAACTCAAATCAATAACGACACTCTGAATCCTGCATCTTGAAGTCTCTCGGATATAAACACCTTCTACATATTTTTCATGCCAGTGACGACACACTGGCCATGAATATCGAATAACTACCAAAAAATAGGAAAGAAAGGTGAAGCAAAGCTCAACACTACTCATCGCTGCAACACTCGCAGCAACATTTACATCAAACGCATTTGCTCATTCAGATCATGATCATACACATGACCATAAGCATCCCAAAAACACGCAAGTAGCAGAAGCAGTTTCCAGCGCAACACAAATGACAAGCGAAGCAAGCAAGCTATTTGAGTTACTGAGCGAAGAACAAGTTTCTGCAATTTTGTATAAGTTTTCCGATGACGCAAACCGTACTTATTGGACGAACGCACCTGTTGATTCACAAGCGAGAAACGGCTTACCTATCGGGAGGCTTTCAGTAGAACAACGTCATCAGTTACATCGTTTGTTGATATCTTCGACCAGTTCTCAAGGTTATTACAAAATATGGGCCGCTGTGCAAGGTGATAACGAATTAAAGAAGGAAGGTGAAAACCGAGAACTAACTTCTGAAAAGTTTTTCTATAAAAATCAAAGCTTAGGTGCAAACAACTATTGGGTTTCGTTCTATGGAGATCCAAGAACAGAAGCCCGATGGGGCTATATGATTACAGGCCATCACTTAGCGGCAAACTTTACCGTCGTCGATGGTAAAACAACGTTTGTACCTATGTTTTATGGCTCCGACCCTGCTGTAATTGGACACGGAGCTGAAGCCGGCTATCAATTCTTACCTCAGGAAAGACGCCGAGGGTACGAGCTATTAAATAGTTTGGATTCAAATCAAAAATCTATCGCGGTCATAAGCAATACAGTTCCATTCAACAAGTTCGGAGCAAAAGACTTTTTTGGCCCGGGCACCAAGGATAACGAAGTTCAGAAACGCGGTATCCGAGGCGATCAGTTAAACAAAGATCAAAAAGAGCTTCTTTGGATCCTTATTCAAGAGTACGTTCGCAATGCTGATTTCGATGTCGCTGACGAACAGCTCGAAAAAATCCAACATGATGGTTGGGATAACATCTACTTCATGTGGATGGGGCCAGTGGACGGAAGCGAGCAAGTATTCTTTAGGGTAAATAGCCCAAGTATCTTGATAGACTTTGTTGACCAACGTACAGGCTTTGACTGGAATACTCACCCTCACACAATCGTTCGTGACCCTTCGAATGATTATGGAGAAAACTGGCTACAGCGCCATATCAGTGAACATCATGTCAAAGGTACCAGGCCAGAGAAAAAATAAACAAACCTTCATATCCAGCATGCTTTTTAAACAGCATGCTGGTTTATCACTCGCGGGATATACATTATTTTCACAAATGCTATGAGAGTGTTGCTTTATTTATAAAACGACCTTCATAACTAGAATGAAACTCCGAACGCTACTCCTAACTTTATCTTGCACATTAACGACAACAATAGTTGGTTTTCTAACCATCACGAACTTCATTAGCTTCGACACGGCCTCAATCAATGCGTCAAAAGAAAAATTGAAAACAGAAGGTAGGCTATTAAGTGCTTTAACAGAGGCCAAAATCAACAGTTACTATTTGTCACTCGAAACCGTTGCAAGAGAACTATCTGCAAGCGAAGAAGCTCTAGTCAGAGATCCGACAACAAGTGAGTTACTGCTCGCCGTACAAGAAACAATGAAATTTAAAGCCATTTACTTTGGTACTCTCAACGGAAATACCTACCTTCCAAGTGGTCAGATACCTGATTTTAATGCTAAGACTCTAGAGCGTGAGTGGTATCAAAGAATACTCATAGATAAAGAAAACAGAGTCATGACGAAACCCTATTTGGCAGGCGATGACCAAGTTATGGCCTTAGCTGTGCCAGTTATGTTCGAAGGTGAAGTCGTTGCAGCCCTATCTGCGAATATCTCCGTCACAGAGTTAAGCGAGTATCTCGAAAGCCACTCATCAAATAACCAAATCTTTGTTGCGAGAGATGACGGATACTTACTCGCTACCAAATACCCAGACATGATAGGCACTAACCTATACCAGGAACGTCCTAGCTATGCAGTCCACCGTAACAAAGACTCCAGTACCCACACTTATAAGCTTGGCGATCAAGAATTTTTTGTTGTTTCCTCTAAGCTACCATCTTTAAAGTGGACGTTCTGGGTCTGGGAAGACATGAAGCTCATCGAATCAGCCTCCATAGCCAACTTAAAGCAATCAACACTCATTTCATTTTCTCTACTGTCCTTTACGCTAGTTGCCTTGTACTTTCTTATTACGCACACCATCTATAAACCCATTGGTGGAGAACCTAAAGAAATTGAACAAATTCTGCAGCGTGTCGCTAATGGTGATCTAAGAAACATCGGAGAAACACAAAGCGAAAAAACAGGCATTTATGGCAGCCTGTGTATTATGGTAGCGAACCTTCGCTCTACGCTTGGGTCAATCAACCACTCTTCCCAGGCTCTCGGCGATTTAGCTTCCAATGCCTCCACTCAATCTGAACAACTAAGCATTGGCGCAGAATCGCAATCGTCTCAATTAGAACAATCTGCAACCGCCATGACTGAAGTAACTGCTACCGTCGACGAAGTGGCGCGAAGTGCTTACGACGCGTCTCAATCTGCCGAAAACGCTAAGCAATTAACAACTGCCGGGAATAAAGTAGTCTCTGATATGAATAATGAGCTAGCAACCTTACAGTCTGGCTTAACTCAGCTGCTAACAGTGACGAACACTCTAGAGTCCCAAACGATTAATATCGGCTCAATTTTGGAAGTCATTGACAATATTTCAGAGCAAACAAATCTCTTAGCTTTGAATGCAGCCATAGAGGCTGCACGTGCGGGTGAACAAGGAAGAGGGTTTGCCGTTGTTGCCGATGAGGTGAGGAACCTAGCAAACAAGACGAAAGCAAGCACCAGTGAAATCCAAAACGTAATAGAAGAGCTTCAAAATGAAGCAAGACAATCCGTACAGCTAATGGAAAATAACACCAACGCACTTTCTAAAACGCTCGAACAATCAGAAAATGTAGATAGTGCACTAAAAGATATCGCAAATGCCGTGAATCAGATTCTTGACATGAGCCATCAAATTGCAACTTCAACCGAAGAGCAGACACATGTCGCTGCGGATATTAACGCAAGTATCACCGAGATCAACGCTGTATCAAAAGATATTTATCTTTCAGCTCAAGCGAATAGAGAAATGTCCAATGAGCTTTCGAACAATTCAACATCCTTAAAGAAATTGGTCCAAGAATTTAAGCTGCATTAATAATAAAGAGGCTTGTTACCTGTTAACAAGCCTCTTTAACACTTTACAATCGACTAAATATAAGTGGTAAATTATGGAAACGTCACTCCTAGTAAAGTTGGCAGACTCAATAAATGATACTAGCATTGGAATTTGGTATCGTAGAGGTGATGGACTACTTTCATTCCATAATCGGCAGTTTTACCGTCAGTTTGGAATATCTAGAGAGCCAATAACAATGGATGATTGGATATCAGTAATTCATCCAGAAGATAGAGAGCTATTTTTAAATAATGTTAATAATCACTTGATATCTCAAAAAGAGCTTGCGACAAGTACTTATCGTATAAAAACAGTAAACAATAATTATATAACGATAGAGTCAACGGGAATTCTCTATCAAGAAAATGGCATATATAAGTTTATAGGCATACACAAATCCTTATCGTTGGGCACAAAACGAACGCAACTAAGCCTACTTACCGGGTTAAGAGGTTTAGAAGCTTTAGAAAGAGAATTAGATAAAAGTCACATCAATAAGAAACTATATGTCGTAAACAGCAATCGTATTGACTCTAGAGTAAAGTCTCTTGGAAGAAAAATTATAGTTAACTTCGTCAATTTGATAGAAAACACTTTCTACAAACTAAATTTGGAATTTGAACTTTTTATCATTGATGAGTCCCACATTGTCGCTCTTACAGATAACAAGTCTAGTGTAGATGACAATCTAATTATAAAAACCATAACTGAACAGACTGAGTTAGATGGCTACATATTTAAGGAAGAGTTATCTTTAGCATCAATGGAATCACATTTGATCGAAGAAACATATGATTTATACCAACTAATTACAAACATAACTCAATATGCTCAGTTTAATGAAAAATCAAAACACTTACGATTAGACAAACAAAATCATAAGAATATTATTAGACAGCTAAAAATAGTTAATTCGTTAGAGTTCGCTATTGAAAATAATGATTTTCAAATCGCGATACAGCCAATAATCGATAACAAAACAGATGCCGTACATTCGGTTGAAGCTCTAGCTAGGTGGGATTTAAAGTCCGTTGGAAGTATCGCTCCGGGAGAATTTATTCCGTTAATAGAAAAGCTAGGCTATGCTTCTACTTTTGGTTGGATAATTGTCGATAAATGCTGTGATTTCTTATCATTTAGTAAATACCAGAATATCAATGTCAATATATCAGTTAGCTTTTTAAAATCTTCAAACTTTGTCACTAACCTTCTCAACAAAACACGAAAGCGCGAACTGGCTCCCTCGCAATTGACGTTAGAGATAACTGAATCAATTTTCTTAGATGATGACGCTCTAGTCAAAAATCGGTTGCTAGAGCTGTCATCCCTTGGCTTTAAGCTATCTCTCGACGATTTTGGGTCTGGATTTAGCTCGATTATGGGCCTATTTAACCTGCCCTTTGATCAGATTAAGATAGACAAAAGTTTCACGAAAGAGATTAACACAAACCCTCACTTAAGCTCGCTAATTAGGTTCTTGGCTAAAACTTCAAAGAAAATGAATGTTGAATTAGTTGCAGAAGGTGTTGAGTGCGAAGGACAACTTTGTAAACTGAAAACATACGGTGTAAGTCATGTTCAAGGGTACTTTCTAGGACGACCTACTCTTGACTACTAATAAGACCAATTTATATAGATGCCCCAGCAAAGCAACAGCTCTTACCAAGCAAGTAGATTAGTGCAATTACGAGTATAAAAAGAGCCGCTAAATGCGGCTCTTAATCTATCGAATACTATCCCAATAATCTTGAGATTACTCTTTACCGAATACGTTATTCTCTTGCTCTTGTACGCGGATGAATGTAGTACGCTTGGTTAGCTCTTTAAGCTTTGCTGCGCCTACGTATGTACATGTTGAGCGAACACCGCCAAGGATGTCTTGGATAGTGCCGTGAACACTGCCGCGGTAAGGTAGAAGTA
>Ga0209379_10001240_pt1 | contig 17276 bp, 14 predicted proteins | sample tdDd001_FD_187124 | JGI IMG/M metagenome (GOLD analysis project Ga0209379, IMG submission 187124) | Marine sediment microbial communities from the Atlantic coast under amendment with organic carbon and nitrate - tdDd00.1 (SPAdes)... | ecosystem: Environmental > Aquatic > Marine > Coastal >...
GTGGAGCAGTTGGTAGCTCGTTGGGCTCATAACCCAAAGGTCATCAGTTCGAGTCTGGTCCCCGCTACTTATAGAATCCTTTCGAGGATTCGTTTTCGTCGAAATTACCTTATTAAAAATATATTGCGGGGTGGAGCAGTTGGTAGCTCGTTGGGCTCATAACCCAAAGGTCATCAGTTCGAGTCTGGTCCCCGCTACTCGAGAGAAGCTCTTAACGAAAGTTAGGAGCTTTTTTTGTGCCCTAAAGTCTGAGGTTAAATCCCATTTCAAAGATATAATTGGACTCATATCCGCCTCAGGCGGACAAATTCGAGTCTGGTCCCCACTACCCAAAAAAAATTCTAATTAATGTTAGAAGCTTTATTGTATCTTAACAACCACTATGCATACTACTTACATTCTATACTCAAAAAAGTTTGATAAGATTTACATCGGATGCACATCAAACCTTGAAGCACGTTTCATATCCCATAATGAACTTGGAACAAAGGGATGGACAATTAAATTTCGTCCTTGGGAGATTGTGCATACCGAAGAATTCCATTCAAAAAGAGAAGCTTTAGATCGTGAAAAACAACTTAAAGGTGGAAAAGGTCGAGAATGGATTCGCAACCAAATTATAACAAAAGATTGAATAGGCGCATATCCGCCTCAGGCGGGCAAATTCGAGTCTGACCCCCGCTACTCGAGAGAAGCTCTTAACGAAAGTTAGGAGCTTTTTTTGTGCCCTAAATTCTGTAAAAAGACACACCTACCAAGATTCATATTAAACGAAGAACAATAAAAATTGCTCCCCATACTTAATATGCTATTTGCTTACCTTTATTTTTTCCTTTAACTTGAACAAAGTGAGTAAAATAGCTAGTAATTAATTGGTAGTTAAACATTCATCCTAAATTTTATCCCCATGAAAAAATTTATTCTACTTCTTTTTTTATTGATTCCGTTTTTAGGAAAATCTCAAGATATTGAGCAGTTTCTTTTAGCTGGAACCGAAGATGCTTCTAAACTGACAAAAAACTATGTGAACCCTGTTGCCAAAGGATTCATGTATGGACTAAATAGCGGATGGTATACCACTGCCAAAACGCATAAGAAATTTGGTTTCGACATCACCTTTGTTGCCAATCTCGCAAATGTTCCTGGGAAAGATGAAGTTTTTAATTTTATAGCTTCCGATTATAAAAACCTTTCCCTAGTCAGTGGCCCAAGCGAAATACAAACACTAATGGGAGGAAATAATAGCAGTGTTCTCCAAGCCAAAATTGAAACTGATGATGGTTCTTTCAATCTTGCCAATTTTAATATTCCCGATGGAATTGGAGATGACCTACCTATGAATGCAGTACCTTCTGTAACTGTTCAAGTAGGTATTGGAATTCCCGTAATTGATGCTGATTTAAAACTTAGATATTTACCTAAAGTCGGAACTTCTGACTTAGAAGTTGGAATGTTTGGTATAGGTATTCAGAAGAGTCTAAGCAAAATGTTGAAAATTGATAAAACACCTTTTGATGTTTCTGCCCTTATTGCATTTACAAACCTAAGTGCTGAATATGATATACAAGACGAATCAGATTTTGAAGGATCTGGGCAAATAATGGAATTCTCAACCAATGCTATTACTTTTCAGGCCATTGCTTCTGTTAATCTTAAGCTAATTGAATTTTATGGAGCCCTTGGATACAATACAGCTAAGATGGATGTAGACATTAAAGGAACCTACGAAGTTGAATATATTGAGGTTAATTCAGGCTTAAACGTAGTTAAAGAAACATTAACAGATCCTGTATCTGTTGATTTCGATGCCAGTGGTGTAAGAGCAACACTAGGTACCCGCTTAAACCTTGGCTTTTTTAAAATCTTTGCTGATTACACCCTTCAGGAATACAACACCATAACTGGAGGTATCGCATTCAGTTTCAGATAAATTCTAGGAGAATTATAAATCTATTTTAAGACGAGAGAATGTTCTATAATGAGCATTCTCTTTTTTTTATTAACAATATCTTATTAAAATAGAGGATCACCAGTAGGAATTGGATCTCAACTAAAGTTTGTTCTAATAAAGCCAATATTTTAATTAAATGGAATAAGAAAAAATCGATACATATAACTCCTATCAAAGAGAGGATTAAGAGAGATTTTGGGACATGGGTGAATAATTTTACTTTTGTCACTTCTTTGAAAATTTTGAATAAGAGAAATTTGTTTCACAATAAATCAGATTCATAATATAAACCTACGGGCTCCTCTTACGCTGCCGAGATCAGAAATAAAAAACCGACTTATAATCTTAATCATATTTTATGAAAATGTTTTGGGCGTGCTTTGTCAGCCTGTCGTGAGGCGTGTAACAGTTTATCCAACAGAGCGAAAACAAGGATCAGGCTGACTTGATTTTTTGCTTACTTTTTTATCTAAGAAAAAAGTAAGAGCCCAGCGGCTTTAGCGAAAAATCTAAAAGATAATCCTACAGCAACGCTTATACACTAAACTCAAAAGTTTAGTTAACCTGGGCCAAATTTCATTATTAATTGTAAATCAAGAGTAAAATAAAAAAGCAGCTACGACAATGTCGTAACTGCTTTTCTTGGGGGTGGGCCCACATGGGCTTGAACCATGGACCCCCTGATTATGAGTCAGGTGCTCTAACCAGCTGAGCTATAGGCCCGACAAAAACAAGACGGTAAAAGTATTTTATTACCTTTGTTTTGCGAGTGCAATATTACATATTTGCATTGAATAATTCAAAAATATTTAGAAAAAAATATGTCAAATTTCTCATCAATTCCCAATATAGTCTTCGATTTAGGTGGAGTTCTACTCAATATAAACCCAGAAGATTCTGTTAATCAGTTTAAAGCGATTGGTTTAAATGATACGAACCGAATTCAACACGAATATCAGGAAAATGGTTTATTCGATCGTCTTGAAAAAGGATTGTTAAGTCCTGAAGCCTTTCGAAACGAAATTCGTCAATATATCGACACAGAGGTTAGTGATCAACAAATCGATGATGCTTGGAATGCTATGCTTCTCGATTTCCCTCACGAAAGGCTACTCTTATTGCAGCAACTTAAAAAAACACATAAAATCTATCTGCTAAGTAATACCAATATGATACATTGGGATTTTTATACCAAGCTTATAAAAGAGACTCATGGCGTTGAGCTATCCGATTGTTTTGAAAAAGACTATTATTCACATGATATGGGATTACGCAAGCCAGACACAAGCATCTACAAAGAACTTCTAAGAGCCGAAAACCTTAAAGCTGGAGAAACCTTGTTTATTGATGATATGTACTCTAATGTGGAGGCTGCTCGCTCTGTAGGCATGATTGCACATCATCTCGATCTAGAAAAAGGAGAAAATATTCTAGACCTATTTGCTAAAAATTAGACAATCCTTATTCTTTGGTAAATTCTCCAATCGTATTATCAAAATTCACGTAATACTTTCCAGAGCTTATATCATCAAAACGGACTTCTTTACCAAAGCCATCAAAAATTAAGTTGCCAAATAAATCAAAAATTTCAAATTGAGTCGGAGTAGAGAATCTCAGCTTCGACTTCACTTTCTTATTCACAAGAAAAACAGGACTAATACTCGACTCGTATTCAATCACTTCTGAATATCGGATTTTATCTGTATGATCTATTTGATGAATTCTAAACTTGTTTACTCCTGAATGAATTGGAACTTTTATTTTATAATGATTAAGATCAGGAGTCCCCATTCCCTTTACTTGACCAATAATTATCCACTTATCCCATCTGTATTGTTCAATATGGAAGAGCAAAGATCCCATTTCATGTGTGCATTGCCAGTTAAGAAATTGCTCCTTATCGACAAAGCCCTTTTTTATTTCAAAAGAACTAACGGCTTGTATAGCTTCCTGATTAATGATAGAGGGTTTGACTGAATCCATATACTTAATTCGAAATTGAAGCTCCTCTCCTAACTCAAAACCCATTTGAACCAAGTCTATTTCAAAAGCACTCGACTTTATATTCCCGGTACATGCTTTGTCATTGATAAAGATAGACTCAATAGACCAAGTATTATCCGATTTAGTAAAAGGATTAACAACATAAACATTTGATCCCGTAAAAACCCCTTGAATAATAAGCTCTTGAGACAAAGTCAAATTTGAAACTAACAGAAAAAAGACCAATAATATTCTAAAATTCATATCCCAAATTGTTTATGTTATTAAAAAAAAACCATCATTCTTTTCAAGACTGCCAGGCTTTCCTTCTAATAAACGTGAATAATCAATTTAAGATAAGAAATTTAGATAAATGAATCACCTATTTTCTATGACTTAATTTTATTTAACATCTTTCCAATCGCCATTTTCTTTTATGATTTGAATCAATTCATCAATAGCATCTTCACTCAAAATGTTCTTCTTTATTAGCTCTTGAGACTTGTATAACGACACTCTGCCAGCACCTGCACCTACATAGCCATAATCCACATCGCCCATTTCTCCAGGTCCATTTACGATACATCCCATTACACCAATTTTAAGATGAGATAAATGGGCAAACCTTTGCTTCACTTCTGTTACTACATCCTGAAGCTTAAAGAGTGTTCGACCACAGCCAGGACACGAAATAAATTCCGTTTTAGATGTACGAACTCGCGCAGCTTGCAAAATACCGAAAGCAGCTGCATTCACTTCGTTCTTTGATATTTTTCCTGTATTGTCAAGAGAAATCCCATTTCCCAAGCCATCTAGAAATAAAGAACCCAGATCGCAAGCTGATTTCAACTGCAAGTCTTCTAAGTCATTCTCACTAAAATGACGATGAAAAACGACTGGTGTTTTACAATTGAACTGAATTAATTTGAATACAAAGGCTCTTTGTTCTGCAAAAGCATTTTGATGCTTCGATTGGCAAATAATTACGGCTTTCGGATTTTCTTTAAGCTTATCTATAAATTCTTCTTTAAGATCAGAATACTCACAACTGACAAAATGAATATCAGATGTAAAAGAACTTAAGTCATCGTGCATAAAAACGTCAGAAGTAAATAGAGGCTGAACTTGTGCAGAATACTGCAAAGCATCATCCCAACATACAGAATCGACGATCAAACCTAATTCTTTTGGAAAATCTCTTATAGCAGGATTAAAACCATTTAAATACATGTAATCTGCCGCTAAGTCACCCTTCTCCCATTCTAAGCTTTCTTGGTTCATTTTGTAACCTGCTGACTCAGGAAAATCACTACTAAAATGTTTTTCTAAACTATAATCTGCCAGAACGATAGCCTGTTTTCTTCCACCAATATTAGCAACTTCTTTTGTTGATCGCTTATAAAAATCGCAAAGGTTTATTTTATTATAACTAGGAGATTCAATCAAAGCGTGTCCCTCTTTCTCCAGAATATAGTCTACCATTTTCTGACCAACAGGTGACTCAATCTCTGGATCTTCAGTCAATGAAATACGAATGGTGTCACCCAAACCATCATTAAGCAAAGCTCCCGTCCCAACAGCCGATTTAATTCGTCCATCCTCGCCTTCACCAGCTTCAGTAACACCTAAATGCAGTGGATAGTAAAGTTCTTCCTTGTTCATTTCACTCACAAGCAAACGAACCGTTTTCACCATCATCACCGTATTACTCGATTTTATCGAGATAGCCACATTCTTAAACTTCTCCTCTTTGCAAATTCTAAGAAATTCCAGAGTCGCTTCAACCATACCTCGTGGCGTATCCCCATAACGGCTCATAATTCGATCAGATAATGAACCATGATTCGTTCCAATACGAATCGCGGTTTTATTCTCCTTACAAATATTAATGAGAGGAACAAATTTAGTTCTGATCTTTTTTAAACCCTCCTGATACATTTCCTCACTGTAATCCGAACGATCTAAATCAGCTTTTTTATCAACGAAATTCCCCGGATTCACACGTATTTTATCCACATATTGAGCTGCAATAGTTGCTGCTGCCGGATTAAAATGGATATCAGCAACCAAGGGAGTTTCGTATCCATTTTCCAGAAGCTGAGCCTTGATAAACTTAAGATTTTCAGCCTCTTTTTTGCCTTGGGTCGTCAATCGAACATACTCTGCTCCAGACTCTATCATTCTTATGGATTGCGCCACACTAGCCTCAACATCATTCGTATCGGTATTGGTCATAGACTGTACGCGAATAGGATTATACGCACCAAGTGCCGTCTTTCCAATTTTAGTTTCGGAAGATGAACGGCGAGAATAGTTAAATAAATCTTTACAGAATGTATTGAGTTTCGAAATTGTCATGGACTAGATATTATAAACAGCTATTTCATATATCTCAAATGATAAAGTCTATCTAAATGGATGTAAAGCTGTAGTCTATTTGATATTGATAAATCTTAGTGTGATTCTATTTGATGTACAAATGTAAGCTATAAATTCTTAAATTTGAATTTCGAATACTTGAGGAATTGATGGTAAACTAAGTTTTCAAGCAATTAAGAAAAATATAAGCGTAGAAATATACGTTCATGCGGGTAGATTTAGAAGTATCAAAATATAAGATCTGCGTATATCTGAGCAATCCGCGGGAATAAATAAGAATAAACCCATGTCGATACAAGTCAAAGAAGTTAGCAAGTTCTACGGTAAACAAAAAGCATTAGATAACTTAAGTTTTGAAATTTCAGATGCTGAAGTTGTTGGCTTTTTAGGCCCAAATGGTGCCGGTAAATCAACCATGATGAAGATTATCACAGGCTTTCTACCTCAAAGCTCTGGAGACGTCTTTGTAAATGGCCTAAATGTGATGGAACACTCTTTGGAAGTTCGCAAGCAAATCGGTTATCTGCCCGAGCACAATCCACTTTACCTAGACATGTATGTGAAAGAATATTTAGAATATGTAGCCGGTATTTACAAACTAGGAGAAAACAAAAGACAAAGAGTTAACGAAATGGTTGAACTCACGGGTTTAGGCTTGGAGCAAAAAAAGAAAATTGGTGCTCTTTCGAAAGGTTACCGTCAAAGAGTTGGACTGGCTCAAGCACTTATTCACGATCCCAAAGTTTTAATTCTTGACGAACCCACAACGGGACTTGACCCCAACCAATTGATTGAGGTGCGTCAACTGATTCAGAATATTGGTAAAGAAAAAACAGTTATGCTATCAACGCATATTATGCAAGAAGTAGAAGCCATCTGCGATCGTGTCCTCATCATAAACAAAGGACAGCTTGTTGCAGATCAGGCGCCAAAAAATATGCTAAATTCAACAAACCAGCATCAAATTACATTGCAATTTACATCTGATGTCTCGATACATTTATTACAAAACATTGCGGGTGTAAAACATGTGGAATCTCTTCCAAAACACTACTATCATCTTTCGGCAAGCTCTGATGTTCGCGCCCAAATCTTTCATATGGCTGTAAATAACCAACTCACCATTATTGAAATGAAAAATAAAGAACAAAACCTTGAGTCTCTTTTTCAGGAACTTACAAGCCAATAAAGATCCAGAAGTCTTTTATATCATCTGTATTTTGTTTGTTTCCGAAACTTTGCTTTCCTTTGCATCGAATTAAGTGGAAAGATTTGGCTGATTGCGACCACAGAAAAAAATGCTAAATGGTATTACTTACCCTATTACATTTTCTGTACATAGTACAACCAACACTTTCCCGTATTTTTTATTAATAGATTGTCAGATCTATGATATTCGATTTGAGATCATTATCAATTAAAATCTCACGTCAATTATCTAGTTTCTTACATCTCAAATTTAAAACTATGGGATATTTATTTACATCTGAATCCGTTTCAGAGGGACATCCAGATAAAGTAGCTGATCAAATTTCAGATGCTTTATTAGACAAATTTTTAGCTTTCGATCCTAATTCGAAAGTTGCTTGTGAAACTATGGTAACAACCGGACAGGTTGTTCTTGCAGGTGAAGTAAAAACAAAAACTTATATCGATGCTCAAGAAGTTGCTCGACAAGTAATTAACCGTATTGGTTATACCAAAAGTGAGTATCAGTTCGATGGGACATCTTGTGGTGTATTAACGGCTATTCACGAGCAATCAGACGATATTAACCGAGGTGTAGATCGTGAAGATGCAATGAGCCAAGGAGCTGGTGACCAGGGTATGATGTTTGGTTACGCAACCAAAGAAACTGACGACTATATGCCTTTATCTCTTGACTTATCACATCGATTATTGATGGAGTTGGCAGAAATTCGTCGCGAAGGTAAAGAAATGACTTACCTACGTCCTGACTCAAAGTCTCAAGTAACCATTCAGTATGCCGATGATGACACAATCGAAAGAGTACACACGATTGTAGTTTCTACTCAGCACGACGATTTTGGTCCTGACGATGAGACGATGTTGGCTAAGATTAAGGACGATGTTCGCAACATCCTAATCCCGCGTGTGATTAAAATGTTACCTGCACGTGTTCAGGCTTTCTTCGATGATGACTTTATCCTTCATGTAAACCCAACTGGTAAATTTGTTATTGGTGGTCCTCATGGTGATACAGGTCTTACAGGTCGTAAGATTATTGTAGATACCTATGGTGGAAAAGGTGCTCACGGTGGTGGTGCATTTTCAGGAAAAGATCCTTCAAAGGTAGACCGTTCTGCAGCTTATGCAGCGCGTCATATTGCTAAAAACATGGTTGCTGCTGGTGTAGCTGATGAGATGTTAGTACAACTTTCGTATGCAATTGGTGTAGCAGAACCTGTTGGCATCTACGTTGGTACATATGGTAAATGTAATGTTGATATGAGCAAAGGTGAAATTGCTGATAAAATCAGTGAGATTTTCGACCTTCGCCCAGCTGCAATTGAACAACGTTTAAAATTACGTAACCCAATTTACGAAGAGTCTGCTGCCTATGGTCATATGGGACGTACACCTCGTACTATCGTGAAAAAATTTGCTTCTCCTTATTTCGAAGATAAGGAACTTGAAGTGGAGCTATTCACTTGGGAAAAACTAGACTATATCGAGAAGGTAAAAGAAGCTTTTAAGCTTTAAGCCTTTCCGAACAAGATAAAAGAAAAGAGAGTATCCATTACGGGTACTCTCTTTTTATATTTAAACCTTTCTAAATTATCCGATTTGATCACATCAAGTATAATCCGTATTAAGCTATCTCCTTCCAAATCACTCTTCACTCCCGAGTACAGAAAACTAGGTTTATAACAATTTTGAAGATGAGACTACTCGCAGGATGAATTACCAAGAAAAGGATAATAGATTTTAATTTTCGCTAGTGCCTTCAATAGAGCCTTGAAGTAGTTTGACTTGTTCAAAAAATAATGCCAATAGTATCCCTAGCGTATAGGAAACAATATCACTCCACAAAAAGCCCTGTCCCAAAATTAATCTTCCTGGTAAGGTCTGTCTAATAGAATTAATCCATTCTGCTTGGTAGAGTTGACTAATTTCAACTGCATAACATAGAGTCAAACTAATAAAAACAATAAGCATTGGGGCTCTTTCAGGAAAAATAAACCGGACAATAAAAAACATCATAACTGCCCACAATAGATCACCCATAAATAAAGGCACAAAAGATAATTGCCTAGAGATTAATCCCAACAAAATAACAATACAGACCAGACTAAAATAAACAACTCTTTTTTTCTTCATATATAAGACCCCCTGCATATTTTATTTTGATACGAAATAACTTTAACTCAAAAGTAAGAAAACCAACAAGGAACTATCAAATAACAATGGCTTATAAAAACTAATTTGATAGATGATAATAGAGATGACAAAAAATAAACAATTAGGAATACAAAAACTCCCTTTTCACATGAGCAGAAAGGGAGTATTTAATATTAAAATTGAGCCTATATTACAATCCTTGGCTAGCACCAAAAACTATAGCTCCTATAATGATAATCGGATATAGAGAAAGCATCACAATAGTGAAAATACCCAAGAATTTATAATGCGATTTTAAATATTGCATCGACTCGGTTAGAGTTTGTGTATTACGCGAATCCAAAGCCTCCTTAGCTTTATCAGCAAATTTCAGCAGGTAATAAATCGGAAAAAAATAAATTCCAATAATGATTAAATAAAAAATGGCAACACTCCCCATCGGAACAGGTGTAAGCTCACTCATCATGCTTGAAGCGGCAAATAAACCGATAGAACCAAGAGCGCCTATACCAATAAATATAAAACCTACAATGGCTAAAAATTTGGCCCACTTTCGACCTTCACGCAAAAAGACTTCTGCTTGAATTTCCAATACCAATTCGTTTCTGTTTCCTTGTTCTACTGTTTCTACATTTTCCATAGGGGATCGTCTAATAATTTTTTTAAATGATCACTAAAGTATCTATTATTTATCAGGAATCTACTTTCAGTCATCATTTTGTTAAAACGATTAACCTATTCAAAAAGATCCCCTATAAAATACCGAAATGGATTGAATGATATCCACCCATACAAAAACTCATCTCCAAAGTGCTTAAAATAACCTCATTGATATTATCTATTGGATTTAAGACAACGAAGTCCGAAAAAAGCTCTATCATCTTTTTAAATTCATTCAGTTATTTATATATTTAAGTTCGTTAAAAAAATAAGGCTTGTTTTAAGCAACATAAAAGGCTTTTAAAACGAGTTATTCTAACTAAGCCACTATAATATTTTAGCCCATGAAAATTCATGAATACCAAGCCAAAGAAATCCTAAAATCTTTTGGCGTACCTGTTCCCCAAGGAAAAATTGCTTCTACAGTACAAGAAGCAGAGCAAGCAGCTCAAGAAATTGGATTGCCTGTCGTTGTTAAAGCACAAATTCATGCTGGAGGCCGCGGAAAAGGTGGAGGTGTAAAATTTGCACCAACCGCTCAGGATGTGAGTCAATATGCAAGTGATATTTTAGGAATGACCCTAATCACCCACCAAACTGGTCCTGAAGGACGTTTTGTAAAGAAAGTTTGGATCGAAGAAGCTTCGAACATTAAGCATGAATATTATGCTGGTATTGTTCTCGATCGTGCCTCATCGAAGGTAACCTTTATGGTTTCTACCGAGGGAGGTATGGAGATTGAAAAAGTTGCTGAGGAAACACCTGAGAAAATCGTAAAGATTGGTGTAGATGCTTCGGTAGGTTTGCAAGCATTCCAAGCCAGAGAAATGGCCTTTGCTTTAGGATTAAAAGGAGCTGCATTTAAAAACGGAGTAAAATTTTTCCTTGCCCTTTATAAAGCATATATGGGAACCGATGCTTCTCTATTCGAAATTAACCCACTGGTAGTAACCGAAGAAGGAAATGTGATTGCATTGGATGCTAAGGCAGATTTTGATAATAATGCCATGTATCGTCAAAAAACATTAACCCCACTTCGCGATCTTGACGAAGAAGAACCATTGGAAATTGAGGCTGATAAGTCAGGTCTTAACTATATCAAACTAGATGGAAACATTGGTTGTATGGTAAATGGTGCTGGTTTGGCTATGGGAACCATGGATATTATTAAACTTACTGGGGGTGAGCCAGCAAACTTCCTTGACGTTGGAGGATCTGCATCTGCTGAAACTGTAGAACAAGGTTTCCGTATCATCCTTTCAGATAAAAATGTAAAGGCTGTTTTAATTAATATTTTTGGCGGTATTGTTCGTTGCGATCGTGTTGCTAACGGTGTTATTCAAGCCATCAAAAATATCAATACCCAAGTACCTATTGTTGTTCGTTTACAAGGAACCAATGCCGAAGAAGGTAAAAAACTTCTGGAGGAATCTGGCATGAATATTATTGCTGCCACAGAGCTTAAAGATTCTGCTGAGAAAGTGGTTGCTACATTAGGACAAGCAGTTAGTAAATAGGTATTCGTAAGTGGTCATCTAAATGACCTATCACAATAAAAACAATTAACACAATGAGTGTATTAGTTAATAAAGATACAAAACTAGTGGTTCAGGGAATTACTGGTTCAGAAGGGGGATTTCATACCCAACAAATGATAGAATATGGCACCAATGTAGTTGCTGGTGTGACACCTGGAAAAGGTGGACAAATGTTTATGGATAGCGTACCTGTTTTTGATACCGTAAAGGATGCTGTAGACAAAGCAGGAGCAAATGCTTCAGTCATTTTCGTTCCTCCAGCTTTTGCTGCAGATGCTATTATGGAAGCTGCAGATGCGGGTATTGAGCTTGTGGTTTGTATTACCGAGGGTATTCCTACTCTAGATATGGTTGACGTACACGAGTTCCTTTCAAAGAGACCTAAAACGACCTTAATTGGACCTAACTGTCCTGGTGTTATTACACCTGGTGTCGCAAAGATTGGTATCATGCCAGGCTTTATTCACAAGCCGGGTAAAATTGGTATTATTTCACGTTCGGGTACTTTGACTTACGAAGCAGTTCACCAACTAGGTAATGCTGGTTTCGGTCAGTCTACTGCCATCGGTATTGGTGGCGATCCAATTATTGGAACCAAGCATATCGATGCGGTTAAGCTATTAAATGAAGATCCTGAAACGGAAGCTATCGTCCTAATCGGCGAGATTGGTGGTTCAGATGAAGAGACTGCTGCTGCATATATTGCTGATCATGTAAAGAAGCCTGTTGTGGCATTTATTGCTGGTCAAACAGCTCCTGAAGGAAAACGAATGGGACATGCCGGTGCAATTATCGCCGGAGGAAAAGGAACGGCTGCTGAGAAAATGGAGGCTCTTGCCACTGCTGGTATTCACGTGGTGAAATCGCCAGCTGATATTGGAAACAAAATGAAAGAAGTTTTGGGATAATTCTCCAAATCCTTTAAAAAATGAAAGCCGTTCATTCAGTTGAGCGGCTTTTTTCGTACTAGTGTTTCAACTGAAACAAATGAAACTAAATTGACTTATTTATTGAAACACGAAAATGAATCAAACACCGCAGTCAGCTGAACTATTCTTAATTCATGAATAGTGGTATCCTGAAACGGACTCGTGTTCCATGCAAATCTTTATTCAAGCCTTTAAGATCAATCACTTCTATGCTTAGATCATCTTTAGAATAATAATTGTAAATTCTTACCCTATCCTTCAAAATATCAGTTGCCATAGGTTTATGCATACTCAAGGACTTTTGTTTACTATTGATTCCAACCCCATTATCTTCAATGGTAAAATCAATACTATTCTTATCCACATTTTTAAGCAAGCAAATTTTAATCTCTGCATCAGGGTTATTTCTCAATTCTCCATGAATTAAAGCATTCTCTATTATGGGCTGGGCCAGCATAGGAGGAATACGAATCTCATCCAGATCAATATCAGAATCTATATCAAAACGATATGAGATATCATTATCAAACCTCAAATTCTGTAATTCTATATAAGCAGTCAGAATATCCAGTTCCTCACGTACTGTGATATAGTCTTGCGTTGAATTCTCCAATACGCCTCTTATCAATCCAGTGAGTTTTGACATATAATTAAATGCCTTATCATTCTCTCTGTCTAGAATAAAATCTTGAATCACCGACAGGGAATTAAATAAAAAATGTGGATTCATCTGACTTAAACGAATTTTCTGCTCCAATGAGAGGGTTTGAAGCTTATTTTGATGTGAGCGTGACCTCAAATAAAAAAGTATAAAAGCTACTCCAAAAAGAATAAAACCTAGTAAGGATAGCAGCAAGATATTCTTTCTACTCAAATCAAGATCCTTAATCGCTAGTTCTTTTTCCTTAAGATCTAAAAAGTGCGTAAACTCAAGTTTTTCAAGTGTTTTCGAACGATTACTTTTATCTATCGAATCCCTAATTTCAACATTCTTCTTGTGGTAAATTAAGGCTTGTTCAAACTCTTTCATTTTTTCAAATAAAATTGATTGCTGCACGTAGGTATCATGTAAATCTTCTCGCAAGTTGTATTGCAAACAAATCGTTTCCGATTCTTTAAGTTTAACAAGAGCTTCTTTATATCTACCAATTTCTGTTAAACACTTAGCTGTGAAAATATAGTTTTTTGGTAAACCCCAATAATCATTTATTTGCAATCTGATACTTTCACACTTCACATAAAGATCTAAGGCTTTTTTATATTCCTTCTTATAGAAAGCCAGATCTCCCAAATTTATAAGAACTTCACCTTTATCTCTGAGTTTCCCATACTCTTCTGTCAAAATATTAGCCTTATTTAAATATACTGAGGCTTTGTCTAACTGACTTTGTCCCAGATATAAAACTCCCAGATTCATATTAACCTTTGCAATTCTTGCTCCAAAATTTAATTTTTCAAGCAAAGCTAAAGACAATAAGTAATAACGTTCAGTTTCTTTATAATTGCCAAGATTATAATAAACACCACCGACATTTGAATATATACTCGCAATTCCTTTCACATAATCAACTTGTTCATATATTTCTTTAGCTTTTAGGTAGTTCTCTAAAGCTAGTTCCGACTTGCTTGTCCGTCTATATATAATCGCAATATTATTATAGACCTTCCCAACATCCAGTTCTTGCTTGGCTTCCAGAAATTTAGGAATTGCTTTGTTATAATGATGAAGTGCCGAATCAAAAACACCTTGATAGAAGTAACTAACCCCTTGTGTTTTCTCAGCCAGACCAATTAAAGAAGGAATATCGGTTTCGCGTGCCATATCGATAACTCTTTCCCCAAACTTTAAACACTCTGTAGGTGAACTCGATCTCAATAATTTCACCTTTTTTATAGAATCTAATAACTGATCATGAAATACTGATGGTTGGATCAAACTATCGGTTGAAAAAATACTAGCCTTTAGGTTAAAGCTAATAACAAATATATACAGGCTGAGTAAGGCAATTTTACACATATTCACACTTATTTAAGACTGGTTGGAATTGTAATTCTGGCCAAAGTTCCCTGTGAATTGTTATCTATATGTTTAAGATCGACAATATCTAATTTCATCCGATATTTCGATTTAAAATTATAAATTTGAATTCGATCATTAGCAATCTGCATAGCTAATGACTTCTTTTCTTTCATTAAAGACTGTTTCTTACCTTCCTCAATACCAATGCCATTATCCTGAATACTAAATTCTACAAAATGATTATCAACAAGTTTTAATTTTATAAAAATTTCAGGTTTTTCAACCTCTTGTAAATTAGCGTGAACAAGAGAATTCTCTATAAAAGGTTGGGTCAGCATAGGAGGTATTTTTAACTCATCTAAATCAATATCTTCGTCTATGTCAAAGCGAAATTCTAAAGGAAAATCAAAACGTAATTTCTGCAATCCAATATACTTCTCTAATATGGATAATTCTTGTCTGAGACTAATAGTCTCCTTACGAGAATCTTCCAATATACTTCGAACGAGATTTCCCAACTCTGCTAAATATAAATTCGCTTTATCTTTCTCATCGTCTAATACCAAACACTGAACAGCTGTTAAAGCATTAAACAAAAAATGAGGATTCATTTGTGAAAGCAAAACTTTCTGGTCTAAAGACATCAACTTATGCTCGGCCTTTAACTTGTTAATTCTAAATGAAACCACTATAGTAATAATACCTAAAAGCATAATAACAATCATAGCTACCAACCAGGCATTCTTTTTATCAAGTTCTAATTTCTGAATTTTAGTTTTCTGAGTCATAAGCTCAACATTCTGCTTATTATAATTCAGATCATACTTAATCATTAACTCATTGTACTTTATCTCATTCATAGCTTCAAGTATTGAGTCTCTCAAATGCAGATGTTGTTCGTATGAATCAAATGCTAATTTATAATCCCCTATGGCTTTATAAAAACTTGTATAAGCGCTATAAACGTCAGCTAACCATTCGGGATCAGAATTTAGTTCCGCCAAATCTTTCATTGTACCAATTAAATGCCTCGCACTTATATAATCCTCTCTACAAAGAGCAAGCTCAAATTTTTCATGATAAACACCGAGTAGCTCATGATAATCTCCTCTCAATTTCCTAATATCAAAGCTTTTATCTAAAAAATCAGATGCTAAGCCTAAATTGTTCAATCTTCTATGAATAACAGCAATATTCAAGTAAAGTTTGCTTATCATTACACTATTCCCATTAGTAGTAGTAAATGATAATAATTTCTCAAATGTCTGTAGAGCTTCATCAAGTCTATCTTGCTTTGCATATAAAACACCTAAATTACTTAAAGCATCTACTTTGTCTCCCTCATTATTATTCTGATCAGCTAAATCTAATGCTTTTTGAAATTTATTTTCTGCTTTTTCATACTCGCCCATAGTAACGAATAAAGATCCCAAATTTGAATATATTACTGATAATCCTTTTATGTAATTTATACTTAAAAAGATATCTATTTCTTCTAAATAGTACTCTAATGCTTTATTGTATTCTCCTTTATTCTTATAAATAAGGCCTATGTTTCCCAACATTTTACCCACTTGAATTTTATTTCCCAAGGCCTCAAAACTGACTATAGATTTATTGTAATAAACGAGGCAAGAATCAAATTCTCTTAAATAATAATAGTTAATACCTTGTGTTTTGAATGCCAAAGCCATTAAAGAGTCAGCCCCTTCTTTTTGAGCCAAACTAATAGCTTTATCGCAAACCTCAACACTTAGGTTCAAACTACTATCACGAAAATTAACTGATGATTCAATAAGGTTAGAAATAATTTGTTCCTGTGTATCTTGTTTCTTTCCATTTTTCTGAGCTTGAGCATCCTGAACAACAAAGAATGAATTCACTATTAAAAATAGAACTATAAGAAATTTTGGCATGGCTTAATTTTTTAGAGTTGGCAAAATAAGACAAAACAATTGACAAACAAAACTTTAAATTAAATATAGATCTGTTGAAATTTTAAGCTTGATATTTACAGAACACATTACATATCAACAACAAAAAAAGCTTACTCTTTTAAAGTAAGCTTTGAATAATGTATGAAAAGAAATTTTATATGTTTCGGACTGATTTTATCATGTACATGCATCTTTCCTAATCTGTAATTACATTGAAGCAAAAAACAGATTAATATCCTTAGCAAGTATTCCGACACAATCGCCTAAACGTTGATTCGTTAGTATCCCTCTATAAATATAGGTACCATGTCGTAAACCCATATCTGTTTTTAAAAATTGGTGTAAGCCTCCATTATTTGCAATATGCAATAATAAAGGAGCACAAATATTACTCATTGCTAATGATGCTGTTCTACTAACATGTGAAGCCAAGTTCGGTACACAATAATGTATAACGCCATGTTTTTCAAAAACTGGATTCTTATGTGTTGTTAACTCTGATGTCTCAAAACATCC
>Ga0209379_10001245_pt1 | contig 17240 bp, 12 predicted proteins | sample tdDd001_FD_187124 | JGI IMG/M metagenome (GOLD analysis project Ga0209379, IMG submission 187124) | Marine sediment microbial communities from the Atlantic coast under amendment with organic carbon and nitrate - tdDd00.1 (SPAdes)... | ecosystem: Environmental > Aquatic > Marine > Coastal >...
CGATATTTTCAGTACGCTCGTTAACCTGCCATGCGGCATCTGCCAGCTTGTTGATCCCGTTTTCGGTAAACTCGATATTGACTGACTCGGTTGCCATCAACGCTTTGTACTGCTCGGTCAGGGATGCGTTCGGCTCGGTCAGGATACGCTTGAAGTCGTCGCTGGTGAGGGCTTCGAGCTCAACACGGATTGGCAGGCGTCCCTGTAGCTCAGGGATCAGATCCGATGGTTTCGCAACCTGGAATGCACCCGATGCAACAAACAGAATATGGTCAGTTTTAACCATACCGTGCTTGGTCGATACCGTGCTGCCTTCTACCAGTGGCAGCAAGTCACGCTGGACACCCTCGCGAGAGACATCAGGACCCGACGACTCACCGCGCTTACAGATTTTATCGACTTCATCAAGGAACACGATACCGTTATTTTCAACGGCAAAGATGGCCTGTTCTTTCAGCTCTTCCTGATTGACCAGTTTTGCCGCCTCTTCTTCGGTTGCCGCCTTCATCGCATCTTTGATTTTCATCTTGCGTTTTTTGGTGGTGTTACCGGCAAGATTCTGGAACATGCCCTGTAGCTGGTTGGTCATGTCTTCCATGCCGGGAGGCGCCATGATTTCGACCCCCATCTGAGGGGCTGCAACTTCGATTTCGATTTCTTTGTCGTCCAGCCGGCCCTCGCGCAGTTTCTTGCGGAAAGACTGTCGAGCGGTTGAGCTGCTATCTGCTTCTTCGTTTTGTCCCCAGGCATCACGTGCCGGCGGCAGCAGAATATCGAGAATGCGATCTTCGGCGAGCTCTTCAGCGCGGAAACGGACTTTTTCCATTGCCTGCTGGTGAGTCATCTTCACCGCTACATCCGTTAGATCACGAATGATAGTTTCTACTTCTTTGCCTACGTAGCCCACTTCGGTGAACTTGGTGGCTTCAACCTTGATGAATGGTGCGTTAGCAAGCTTGGCCAGGCGGCGGGCTATTTCGGTTTTACCGACACCCGTTGGGCCGATCATCAGGATATTTTTCGGGGTTACTTCAACACGCAGTTCTTCGGGAAGCTGCATACGGCGCCAGCGGTTGCGAAGGGCTATAGCCACGGCGCGCTTGGCTTTGTCTTGACCGATGATATGGCGATCAAGCTCATGGACGATTTCGCGTGGAGTCATCTCGGACATTACGGCTTCCTTACTTGGTATCAAGCTCTTCGATAGTGTGGTGGTGGTTGGTGAAAACGCAGATGTCACCGGCAATGTTCAGTGATTTTTCTGCAATTTCACTGGCACTTAGCTCAGTATTTTCTAGCAGGGCAGTGGCTGCGGCCTGCGCAAAGTTACCACCAGAGCCGATAGCGATAAGATCATTTTCTGGCTGAACCACGTCACCGTTGCCGGTGATGATTAAGGAGCCGGTTTCATCGGCAACAGCCAGCAGGGCCTCGAGCTTGCGAAGCATACGGTCGGTGCGCCAGTCTTTGGCCAGCTCCACCGCCGCCTTGAGAAGGTGGCCCTGATGCATTTCAAGCTTACGCTCAAAACGTTCGAATAGGGTGAAGGCATCAGCCGTGCCGCCGGCAAAGCCTGCAAGAACTTTGTTGTTGTATAAACGGCGCACTTTGCGAGCGTTACCTTTCATCACGGTATTGCCCAGGGAAACCTGGCCATCACCGGCGATAACGACTTTACCGTTTCGACGTACAGATACGATAGTTGTCACGGTTTTACCTCTTTGATTTTCTCCGGCCTGTGCCGGTATCGGTATTACTGCTTATCTGGGGGTGGGGGGGGATTTTTTCAAGGTATCAATATTGGAAAAAGGAAAGGATGCCATCGCATCCTTTTTCTTTTCCGGTTGTTAGCCGCTGGTCGCGAGCAAGTTGTTTACTCCCAGAACCAGATCGCACAAGGCTCGATACCGGCTCGTCGCAGCATGTTGCGATCACTCTCGGCTTTGCGCTTTTGCGGGTAAGGACCAAGGATCACCCGGTACCAGTTGCCCTTTTCTCCCTGGCTTACCTTGACCTGGCTGGTCAGCCCCTGGAAAGCAATCATGGCTTTTCGCTGTTCGGCCTGGTCTTGGCTACGGTAGGCACCACACTGCATAAGGTACGGACGGCTAGGTTTCTGTTCTTTCTTGGCCTCAACCGGTACTTCTTTGTTTTTGAGTTCTTCGATATAGCGCCACTTTTCCTCGGGCTTCGGTGGCAGTTTCTTTTCCTGCGGCTTGGCTTTTGGTTTCGGTTGCGGCTTAGGGGCGGATTTCGGCTGAACGATCTCTGGCTGAGGAGCCGGGGCTGTCGACAGGAAATACAGGCCATAAGCGAGTGCACTGACAAGGCACAGTGCAATAAATGCCCATTTTAACGGGAAGCTCCCGGACGTCGGGGCTTTACGAGTGTTACGGGCTGGCTTTTTCGGCGAGCGTCCGCGCTTTACATAATCTTTTGTGGCCACAGTAAGAATAAACACAACGGGAGAAACAATTCTCGCTATGTTACAAAGTTGCGCTGGAGCTGACTAGTGTAGTGATCAGATCTGGAAGGAATACTTGCACTCAATTGAGTGAATTTTGTGAGCTTATGCCCAAATCATAAGCTCACAGAGGGAGTCGTTAGCGGGCTAAGGTGCCGGAGGTGCCGCACTTTCTCGGATCACCAACTTGGCATCAAGCAGGCGAGATCCCGATGAGACATCTTTGCCCTTGAGGATTTCAAGCAGCATCAGCATCGATTGACGACCGATTTCGTAGCGCGGCTGCGAAACCGTTGTTAGCGGTGGATCGCAATATTCGGCGAACTGAATGTCATCGAAACCGACAATGGACAAATCTTGCGGTACCCGGAAACCGAGACGCTTGGCTTGTTGCATGGCACCGATAGCCATGACATCACTGTGGCACAGCAAGGCTGTTGGCGGCTCGGGTAACGATAGCAATGCCGTTACGGCACGGGCACCGGCTGCAAATGTGAAATCGCCCTTGACGGTATAGGCCGGGTTGAGCTCGATGCCTGCGCGGCGCAGGGCCTGCTGATAGCCTTGCGAACGGAATTGGCACAACGCCGCCGAATCCGGGCCTGATATTTGTGCAATACGTTTGTGGCCCATTTGGGTCAGGTAGTTGACCGCCTCAAAGGCCGCTGTGAGGTTGTCGATATGAACCGTGGGAAGTTCGAGCTCAGGGGCAAATTCACAGGCCATTACCATTGGGGGTAAATTTTTCTGCTCTGGTTTGCTGACATCAAACGGTAGATCCGTACCGAGTAGCAGCATACCGTCAGCCTGTTTGGTAAAGACGAGATTGACGAACGAGTTCTCACGGGTTTTTTGCTGCCCGCTGTCACCGAGCAATACCAGGTAGCCATGCTCCATCGCGGCTTCCTCGATACCCCGGATTATTTCTGTAAAGTAAGGATCACAGATATCCGGCACGATAGTGACAATGGTTTTAGATTCGTTACGACGAAGATTTCTAGCCAGCGAGTTGGGTGAGTAGCCAGCATCCATGACGGCCTGCTCAACCTTTTTTCGGGTTGAAGCCGACACTTTTTCCGGGTTCATCAAGGCACGGGAAACCGTGGCTGTTGAGACACCGGCGAGCTGGGCAACATCCTTCATTGTCGCCATAATTACAGTTCCTCTCTATTATATTTCTCTCATAATTGCCGGAGGATCGTAGCCAAATTGGGCAGATACCTATGCCAGCGAGCCTGTTATTGTAGGCTCTCCGCGGGGGATTAAACATGCTCGCAATAGCATAAATTACATTCAAGGTGTGACATGGGTCGCATTGTTCATTTTAAGTTAAATCCTGCGGTTCTACATCAATCGACCACCTGACTTTTCTTGCAAGAGGCAATAACTGGATAGCCGGTTTGGCGATAGCCAGCATTCGCTGCAGGGTCTTACGATCCGGTGCCTGAACTAACAACTGCCAGCGATAGCGCCCGGCGCGGCGTGACAACGGAGCGGGATTGGGGCCCATAATCTGGGTATCCTGGCCATATAGCGGACTTGATTCGAAAATACCGCGAACTTGCAGTAATAATTGCTCAACCTGCTCACTGTTGTTTGCTTCTGCACGAAACAGGGTCAGGTAGGTATATGGCGGCAGGAGCGCCTGCTTGCGTTCGCAAAGTGCACTGACGCCAAACTGATCATAGCCTTTATGCAGTAAAGCCTGAAGCAGGGCATGTTCCGGATGATGGGTTTGCAGGATAACCTCTCCGGGCTTGCTGGCTCTGCCTGCTCGTCCGGCAACCTGGACGAACAGCTGGGCCAGCCGTTCGGATGCCCGGAAGTCATTGCTGAACAGCGCACTGTCGACATCTATCAGGCTGACCAGTGTTACATCAGGAAAATGGTGTCCTTTGGCCAGCATCTGGGTACCGATCAGGATTTGATACTCATTGTTTTTGATCGCCTCGAGGTAGTTTTCCAGGCTGCCTTTACGGCGAGTACTGTCACGGTCTATCCGTACGGTTTTGTATTCTGGGAACAGAGTGGCCAGCTGTTGTTCCAGCTGCTCGGTTCCGACCCCAACAGCATTGAGCTGGGTCGAGCCGCAGTTGCCGCATTGCGGCATTACCGGACGCTGGGTGGCGCAGTGGTGGCAGCGCAGCTCGCCAGATTGCTGGTGGAAGGTGTAGTAGGCATCACAGCGCTTGCACTCGGCAAGCCAGCCGCATTCGTGGCAGATAATCGCCGGGGAAAAACCTCGCCGATTAAGGAACAGCATAACCTGGTTTCCGGCCTCGAGATGTTTGCGCATTCGCGCAATAAGCGGCGCGGAAAGCCCGGCATCAAGATAGAGGCCTTTGACATCCAGTACCCCGTGGCGTGCCTGTTGGGCATTGCCTGCCCGGCGGGTGAGCGTCAGGTGGTGGTATTTGCCGGTTCTGGCATTGTGAAGGCTTTCCAGGGCAGGGGTAGCCGAGCCGAGGATCACCGGAATGTTTTCTCGGTTGGCCCGCATCACGGCCAGATCCCGGGCGTGATAGCGCAGGCTGTCCTGCTGCTTGTACGAGGCATCATGCTCTTCGTCAACAATAACAATGCCGAGGTTGCTAAAGGGGGTGAACAGTGCCGAACGTGTGCCGATAATGATCCCTGCCTGGTTATCCCGCCCAGCCAGCCAGGATGACAACCGCTCGGTATCATTCAGTCCTGAATGGACGGTTTCAAGTGGCACATTGAAGCGGCGGCGGAAACGGTTGATGGTCTGCGGGGTCAGGCCTATTTCAGGCACCAGGATCAGGGCCTGCCTGCCGGCTGCCAGTACAGGCTCCAGCAGGTTGAGGTAGACCTCGGTTTTGCCCGAGCCGGTAATTCCCTCGAGCAGGTAGCAGCCAAACTCCGGGTTGGCGTTGACGGTAGCAACCGCCAGTGCCTGCTCGTCATTGAGCTTGGGCTTTTCTTCGGTGACGGCAAAGCTGCGCTGCCAGTCAACACTGCGAGGCTGCTCCTCGAGGGCTTTAATCCAACCCTTGTCACTTAGCGTCTTCAATGTTGCTGAACTGACTTCATCGGCCAGCAGACTTTCGTGGCTGCATTTGCCATGACGCAGGGTATTGAGTACCTGGGCCTGGCGAGGAGCCCGGCTCAACGAAGCCAACGGTTGGTCGCGTCCGGTTTCGGTAATTTGCCACATTTTCAGGCTGGCAGGTGAGGCGTCACGGCCTTTGCGCAGCAATGTCGGCATCGCGTTGGCCAAAGTATCGCCGAGCGGGTACTGGTAATAGCTACTGGCCCAGCTTAGCAGGCCGAATAATGGCGGCTGCCAGAGTGGCTTGCTATCCAGCACGGCGTTAATGGCCTTTAGTTGGGCCAGAGGGAAGTCGGATTGATCGGTGATAGCCATGACGATGCCGACTAGCTGCTGGCGGCCAAAAGGAACCCGTACCCGACCGCCGACGACGGGAGAATGATCTGGCTTAATCAGATAATCAAAGTATTTATCTAATGGTACAGGAAGTGCCACTCGGGCAATGTTGGGCGTCATAACTAACCGATTAATCCACATATACTAAGATAAGGAAGTGTACATTGCTCGGCTGCGGGCGCAAAGCGGTGAAAAAAGGAGCGCATTAGTTGATTTGGACGGCGTGATTGATTACTATACGCCGCCTAATTTATTGTATTGGCTTCAGCTTGCTGATGGCCAGACTTTATACTGTTTATTAACGCGTGTGGTGCCCGGCTTTGGATCGGGAGAGCGACACGGCCTTAGCTTTGAGGTAATCCCATGAAACAAGGTATTCACCCAGAATACACAGCAGTGAACGCTAAATGTTCTTGCGGCAACACTTTCGTATTTAACTCTACAATGAGCAAAGACATCAACCTTGATGTATGCGATAAGTGTCACCCTTTCTACACAGGTAAGCAGCGTCAGGTTAACACTGGCGGCCGTATCGACAAGTTCAACAAGCGTTTCGGTGCGCTTTCTAGCAAGTAATTGCCAGATGAATTCCGAAAAAGGGATGCGCAAGCATCCCTTTTTTTATCTGCTGAAAATAGCCAGTGTATTTTATTCAGTCTTTTCTTCTTTATATTCTTCTATTTTTGAATACTTTGCTTACTAAGTAGCACGTTTTCTACCCATTCTTGCGGTACCTGATCAAAATTTCGCTATACCTGAGTATTCCGGTAGGGATTTATTGGCTCGACCAGCGTTGCTGCGCTAGGATTTTGTATCGCTATAGAATATGATCTATATCCCAATACCGTACTGAACATCATTTTCATTCAGGATCAAGACCACTATGTCTGAAGATTTTCGCCAACAAGCACTGCACTATCACGCTTACCCTGTACCAGGTAAAACCGCAATTTCACTCACCAAGCCGGCAAATACGGTTGAAGATCTTGCTTTGGCCTACAGCCCAGGTGTAGCAGAGCCTGTTCGAGAGATCGCGCAAAACGCAGAAAACGTATACAAGTACACCGGTAAGGGCAACATGGTTGCAGTCATTACCAACGGTACCGCCATCCTGGGTTTAGGTAACCTTGGTCCTCTTGCATCTAAACCTGTTATGGAAGGTAAATCTTTACTTTTTAAGCGTTTTGCTGGTTTAGATTCTATCGATATCGAAGTGAAGCACCGCACTATCGATGAGTTCGTTGAGACGGTAGCGAACATCGCTGATACCTTTGGCGGCATTAACCTGGAAGATATCAAGGCTCCCGATTGTTTTGAAATTGAAAAGCGCCTGATTGAACGTTGTGCGATTCCTGTTTTCCACGATGATCAGCATGGTACGGCAATCGTAACGGCTGCGGGCATGCTGAATGCACTTGATATCCAGGGCAAAGACATCAGTGAATCTGTGATTGTCTGTCTGGGAGCTGGCGCAGCGGCAGTTGCCTGTATGGAGCTGCTGATCAAGTGTGGTGCCCAGCGTGAGAAAATCTATATGCTGGATCGCAAGGGCGTGATCCACACCCGTCGCGACGACATTAATGAATACAAGCAGCTGTTTGCCAACAATACCGACAAGCGCACTCTGGAAGATGTGATCGAGGGTGCTGATATCTTTGTTGGTGTTTCTGGCCCCAACCTGTTGACACCGGAAGCTCTCGGACTCATGGCTGATAAGCCAGTCGTCTTTGCGTGTTCTAACCCGGATCCTGAAATTAAGCCTGAGCTTGCCCACGCCGTGCGTGATGATCTGATCATGGGGACTGGCCGTTCAGACTACCCGAATCAGGTAAACAATGTGATTTGTTTCCCGTTCATTTTCCGTGGTGCATTGGATGTTCGTGCCAGCGTAATTAATGATGAAATGAAATTGGCGGCAGTTCATGCCATCCGCGAACTGGCTAAAGAGCCAGTGCCTGCTGAAGTCGTAACAGCGGCAGGGGCTGACAAGCTGGAATTTGGTACTGACTATATTATTCCAAAACCGATGGATCCCCGTTTGCTTCCTCGAGTTGCCAAGGCTGTTGCCCAGGCGGCCATTGATTCAGGCGTGGCGCAGATTGAGATGCCTGTCGGCTATATGGATAGCAAATAAGTTATTGCTTCGTCGAAATATAAAAAAACCAGCCATTGGGCTGGTTTTTTTATGTCTGAAAACGGCAGTCTATACTGAAACGTGCCAATGTGGTGCTTACTCGTTGATGTCTTCGTATTTTATGCCCATTTCATCCATCAGCTCCTTGGCTTCAGCGGGCAGATCGTCAGGGCGGTCCTTTCGAATGTCATCGTCGGTCGGTAGCGGCTGGCCAGTGTAGGCATGCAGGAAGGCCTCGCACAGTAACTCGCTGTTGGTTGCGTGCCGCAGGTTGTTGATCTGACGGCGGGTACGCTCGTCAGTCAGTATTTTGAGTACCTTCAATGGAATCGAAACGGTGATTTTTTTTACTTGTTCGTTTTTCTTACCGTGTTCCGCATACGGGCTGATGTATTCGCCATTCCACTCTGCCATTTTTTACCTTCTCAGCGATGTTGGATTCAATAAATTTAATATGGGTGAATTTTAGCGGGATTTACTGCCATAAGCAAAGACATATAGACGTCTAGAAGTGTTGACGTCCCAATTGAATGTGGTTAATGTTGTTGATTAAAAGTTATTCGAAAGCAGGGCTTGCCCGAGACAAGGAAAGTAATTATGAGTGACAAGAAGCTTGCCACCGTTGCCGTTCGTACCGGTATTGAATCAGACACGCAGCATAATGCTGTTGTTCCGCCTATTTATCTGACCTCTACCTATAGCTTCCCACAACTGGGCGAGGTTCCTCAATATGATTATTCACGTTCTGGTAACCCGACCCGAAATATGCTCGCTGATGCCTTGTCTGAGCTTGAAGGGGGATCCGGTGGTGTAGTGACTAGCTGTGGTACGGCAGCGATTAACCTGTTGGCCTCGGCACTTGTGGGGCCCGGTGATCTGGTGATTGCTCCCCATGATTGCTATGGCGGGACCTATCGTTTATTCAACACCCGCGCAGGAAAGGGGGATTTTAAGGTCGAGTTTATTGATCAGTCAGATCCGACGGCACTGGCGGCTGCGTTGGCGAAAAAGCCTAAGCTGGTATGGGTCGAAACCCCGTCAAATCCTCTGCTTCGGGTTATTGATATCGCGGAGCTGTGCGAACAGAGCAAGCAGGCAGGAGCCTTGGTGGCGGTTGATAACACGTTCCTGTCCCCGATTTTGCAGCAGCCGATCGCGCTGGGGGCGGATTTTGTTGTTCATTCGACCACCAAATATATCAACGGTCATTCCGATGTGGTGGGTGGGGTACTTATTTCCCAAGATGCCGAACAGGCCGAGAATATTGCCTGGTGGGCAAACTGTATCGGGGCGACCGGGGCACCGTTTGATGCTTATCTTACCTTGCGTGGTCTACGCACGCTTGCCCCTCGAATGAAAATGCACGAGGAAAATAGTGCACAGATAATGACATACCTGCAGGGACAGCCGTTGGTTGGCCAGATCTACCATCCGAGCCAGCCCGATCACCCGGGTCATGCCATTGCGGTCAAGCAGCAGAAAGGATTTGGTTCTATGCTCAGTTTTGAGTTGGCAGGTAGCTATCGCCAGTTAGAGGTGTTTGTTGCCGGGCTAAAGTGCTTCTCTCTGGCTGAATCGTTGGGGGGGACGGAAAGCCTGATCGCCCACCCAGCGAGTATGACCCACCGCGCGATGTCTGACGAAGCGCAGGCTGAAGCCGGAATTAAGCCATCGTTGCTTCGTCTTTCTGTGGGCTTGGAAGACCCAAGCGATCTGATTGCCGATTTGGATCAGGCCTTTAAACTCGCTGCGGAGGTAACCGAATGAGTCAGCCACTTCAGAGTCAGTCAACTCAAAGACAGGTCGCCCAAAGACAGCTGCACAAATTTGGAGGCAGCAGCCTTGCCGACCCGGGCTGTTACCGCCGGGTAGCGACGATATTACAAGAACATTCCAGCAGTGATGATTTGATTGTGGTTTCAGCGGCCGGCAAAACCACCAACCGTCTGATTGACTGGGTCGAGCTGCTGGGCAAAGATGGCCGTCAGGCGCATGAAGTTCTGCAGGAGCTACGTTATTACCAGCAGCAGCTCATTACCGAGCTATTAACTGGTACCGAGGCTGACGAGTTGCAGACCCAGCTCCATCTTGAGTTGAGCGAATTGGCCAAGCTGGGTGAGACGAAACTGGATGAAGCCGCGGTTGCAACAATCCTGGGACATGGTGAATTGTGGTCGGCACGTTTATTGGCTGCTTTGCTGGGACAAAAAGGCATGCCGGCGGGTTATCTCGACTCGAGAGAGTTTCTTCGGGCCGAGCGAGCAGCCCAGCCGGAGGTTGATCGTGCCCAGTCCTGGCCGCTGTTAAAGGCACAATTGGCTCAGCATAGCCTGCACCGTATCGTTATTACTGGCTTTATGGCCCGCAATCAGGTGGGTGAAACTGTTTTGCTGGGACGCAACGGTTCGGATTATTCTGCAACGATTATTGGTGCATTGGCTGAAGTGTCGAGAGTCACCATCTGGAGCGATGTGGCCGGTGTATACAGCGCTGATCCGCGTAAAGTCGAAGATGCCTGCCTATTGCCGTTATTACGCCTGGACGAGGCCAGTGAGCTTGCTCGACTGGCAGCCCCGGTGCTGCATAGCCGGACATTGCAGCCGGTCGCCCAGAGTGCCATTGACTTAACATTACGCTGCAGTCACCAGCCCGAGTCGGGATCGACCCGGGTAGAGCGGGTGCTGGCCTCAGGCCGTGGAGCCAAGATCATTACTTCTCTTGATGATGTTTGCCTGATTGAGCTGGATGTTGCGCGCTCGCATGATTTTGAGCCAATCCTGGGAGAGCTGGAACGGACGCTGCAGCGTGCACAGCTACAGCCATTGGCGCAGAGTATTGAAGCGGATAAGGGACGCATTCAGCTGGCCTATACCGGCGAGGTGGTTAACTGCGTGTTGGCACTGCTGCAAGATAGCGGTATCACCGCCGAGCTTCGTCTTCGTGATGGTTTTGTTGTAGTTGCTGCGGTCGGCGCCGGGGTGGTGAACAATCCTGTGCACTGCTATGGATTTTATCACCAGCTTAAGAACCAGCCGGTCGAGTTTACGACCGAGATAGAGTCGGGGCTGAGCCTGGTCGCTGTTTTACGCAAAGTCGATACCGCTCCTCTGGTTGAGAATATCCACCAGAGCCTGTTCCAGGCCCAGAAGCGTATTGGTCTGGTGCTTTGTGGCAAGGGCAATATTGGCAGCCGCTGGCTGGAGCTGTTTGACAGCGAAAAAGAGCAGCTGGAAAAGCGCCACGGAATGAGTTTTACCCTGGTGGGGGTTGCAGATAGCAACCGCCACTGGATTGATTTTCAGGGGCTGGAGCCTACCCGGGCATTGACGGCTTTTGATGACGAGGCCATTGAATATGCCGAGGGGGAGCTGATGAATGTGCTGGCTGCGCATCCCTATGATGATGTCGTGGTACTGGACGTTACAGCCAGTGCCGAGCTGGCGGCAAAATATCCGCAGATTGCAGAAAGCGGCCTGCATTTGATTTCGGCCAACAAGGTGGCCGGTTCGGCATCGGGCGAGGATTATCATGCAGTACGGGATGCCTTTGCCAAAAGCAGTCGCCACTGGCTGTATAACGCGACGGTAGGTGCCGGATTGCCGGTTAACCATACTGTGCGGGACTTGCGCGAGAGTGGCGATGACATTATTGCCTTGTCTGGGATCTTTTCAGGCACGTTGTCGTGGTTATTCCAGCAGTTTGACGGTTCGCTACCGTTTTCCCATCTGATAGAGCAAGCCTGGCAGCAGGGGCTGACAGAACCAGATCCCCGCCATGATCTCGATGGCAGTGATGTCATGCGCAAGCTGGTGATCCTGGCCCGCGAGTCCGGTCTGGAGCTCGAGCCTGAGCAGGTCAAGGTTGAGTCACTGGTTCCTGATGAGCTGGCACCGCTGACTTTGGATGGTTTTTTTGAGCAGGCTGAAGTGCTGGATGAACTGCTCAACAAGCGTCTGGCCAAAGCGCAGCAGGAAGGAAAGGTGCTGCGCTATGTTGCCCGCCTGGATAAAAACGGCAAGGCGGCAGTCAGTGTGGAAGCATTGGCACAGGAGCATGCATTGGCAAACCTCTTGCCTTGCGACAATATTTTTGCCATCGAAAGCCGCTGGTACCGTGACAACCCGTTAGTGATCCGGGGACCGGGGGCGGGTCGGGATGTCACTGCAGGTGCGCTGTTGTCAGATATTAACCGATTGGCAGCAATGCTGTAGCCTGTTTTGAAGGTGAAAATAGTGCCCATCTAGGGTTGGTGCGGTGAAAACCATTATCAAACGAAGCTAGTGCAGTTTGAATTGCTGCTTTACAGAGAAAAGCCCGCATCTCGCGGGCTTTTGCTTATTTGGGCGATGTTGGTTATGTTGAAGATCATGCAACATGAACTTGAGAAATATTCATGTTCACTTTGTTGACATTAAATTGGTTACAAGACATTCTGTAGACATATAGACGTCTAAACGGTTATTTGACGGCGTCACCATTTAGGGAGCAGGCCCGGGGCCGGAACAGAAAGGGATAGACTATGGGGTATTCACACGCAAGTCATTTAGATTCGCTTAACCAGAACATTGCCGATATCAACGGTGACATTAATGTTTCGTTTGAGTTCTTTCCGCCAAGCAGCGAGCAAATGGAACAGACCCTGTGGAATTCTATTCACCGCCTGAAAACCCTGAAGCCGAAGTTTGTCTCTGTTACCTATGGTGCCAACTCTGGCGAGCGGGACCGGACCCACTCCATCATCAAAGACATTAAAGAGCAAACCGGCCTGGTGGCCGCACCGCACTTGACCTGTATTGATGCAAGCCGTGACGAACTACGTACGATTGCCCGGGATTACTGGAACAATGGTATCCGCGATATCGTTGCGTTGCGTGGCGATTTGCCGGAGAAAGGGGTAAAACCTGATATGTATGCCGCCGATTTGGTGGAGCTGCTGCGAAAAGAAGCCGATTTTGATATCTCGGTTGCAGCCTATCCGGAAGTTCACCCTGAGGCGAAAAGTGCCCAGGCTGATCTGATTAACCTCAAGCGCAAAGTCGATGCCGGAGCCAGCCGGGCTATTACCCAGTTCTTCTTTGATGTTGAAAGCTATCTACGATTCCGTGACCGTTGCGTTGCGGCCGGGATTGATGTCGAAATCGTGCCGGGCATTCTGCCAGTTTCCAACATGAACCAGGCTAAGCGGTTTGCGTTGGCGAATAATGTGAAGATCCCAGGTTGGCTGGAGAAGCAATACCAGGGGCTTGACGATGATTTGTTGAGCCGCCAGATGGTCGGTGCCAGTAATGCGATAGACATGGTGCGGGTACTGAGCCGTGAAGGCGTCAAGGATTTCCACTTCTATACCCTGAACCGTGCCGAACTAACCTATGCTATTTGCCATACCCTGGGGGTTCGAGCCGAGGCTGCAGTGTAAGGATAAGTGAGAAGATTCCGTTGCTGTTTATGAAACTCTCCCATTAAAAAAGCCGCTTAACAGCGGCTTTTTTCGTTAGGGCGCTTGGTTAGCTGTTTAGAGCTACCTTGCTGTCAGTACTGTCCATATCTTTTAGCTCGACCAGTACTTCTTCTGCCCAGTCGATCCATGCCTGACGGTTGTGGATGCCGCGGCGAAGGGTTAGGCGATCAAGACGGGACTGGCGATCCATGTTTTTGTAATCGCCAAAATGAACTTTTTCCAGTTCGTGGTAGTGATTCATCAGAGTGTGAGACTCTTCAATCAGCCCTTCAAGCTGCTGTTGCATCGGCACGGAATTGTGCACACCGCAAACCAGTAGCTTGGCAGAGAACTCATCACGAATGGTCGGGTTGCGAGCAGGTTCCTGGAACCACTCAAACAGTGCCTGACGGCCTAGGTCGGTAATGGAATACACTTTACGATCCGGTTTGCCTTCCTGCGGTTCTAGCTTGCAGGTTACCTGATCGTTGGTCGCCATCTTGTTAAGCTCTCGGTAAACTTGCTGGTGGCTTGCCTTCCAGAAGTAGCCGATGCTGTGGGAAAATTCTTTTGTTATATCATAACCGGTTGCGTCGCGGCTGCTCAGCACGGTCAAAATTACGTGTGGTAGTGACATCTCTTCTATCCGTTAAAATACTACAAATAAAAAACAATCAGACTGACGTTACCCTTCCGCTCTTTGGCGTTTGTTATAATCGTCTTGTTGCAGTGCCTGATCGAGATCACGTAGCATACACATCAATGTGATCTTTATCGACACTTGAAAGTGATAATAACCACTTTGGGGAACGACCAATTGTTCATCTTGTGATGTTTGTCTATATCTTAAGGTTTACGGTGCACTGCAATATATTGTGATTCATTCATGTTCACAGTGCATGTGATTACTTTAGACTATGCGACTAGTTACATTACGTCTCATTATTGAGTCACTGTAATAAAAAAAATGTCAAATAACACCGGAACAGAATTGGAGTGCCGGTTTGATAAAGAAAAAGGCCTCCGCGAGGAAGGCCTTTGAATAGGGTAAGAACTAGGATGCTGGCGGGTTAGCCGGTGTTTCGCATGCCTGTCGCAATACCGGCGATTGTAACCATCAATGCCTCTTCTAGCATCGGCGACGGTTCTTTTTGCTGGCGGGTACGGTAGAGCAACTCGGCCTGCAGCATGTTGAGTGGCTCAACATAGATATTGCGCAGACGAATAGCTTCAGCGCCCCACGGGTCTTGCTCCATCAGGTGCGCACTGTTCTCGACATTCAGGACAGCCTTGATATCTTTCTGGAGCTGATCACGTAGTCGCTGTCCCATTGGCCATAGTGACGGCTCGGTCAGGCGCTGATCATAGTACTCGGCAATACCGACATTGGTTTTGGTATAAACCATTTCCAGCATACCAAGGCGGGTTGAGAAGAATGGCCACTCACGACACATATCTTCCAGTTGCTGGGCATGGCCTTTATCAATCGAGTACTGGATTGCCTCGCCGGCACCCAGCCAGGCTGGCAATAGCAGACGGTTCTGGCTCCAGGCAAAAATCCATGGAATTGCACGCAGGCTTTCAACGCCACCTTTAGGGTTACGCTTGGCCGGACGTGAGCCCAGAGGCAGTTTGCCTAGCTCCAGCTCTGGTGTTGCCGCACGGAAATACGGTACGAACTCTTCGTTGCCTTGTACTACGTCACGGTAGGCTTCACAGGAAACTTCAGACAGAACATCCATCAACTCACGCCAGTCTTGCTTCGGTGCCGGTGGTGGCAGCAGGTTGGCCTCCAGAATGGCACTGGCATACAGACTCAGGCTATTGACGGCCACTTCCGGTAGGCCAAGCTTGAAGCGGATCATCTCGCCCTGCTCGGTAACCCGCAAGCCGCCTTTTAGGCTACGCGGTGGCTGGGAGAGTAGCGCGGCATGAGCCGGTGCGCCCCCGCGGCCGATAGAACCGCCGCGGCCATGGAACAGGGTCAGCTCCACTCCGGCGTCTTCACAGACATCGACCAATGCTTCCATTGCCCGGTACTGGGCCCAGCCAGCAGCCATGACACCGGCATCTTTGGCTGAGTCGGAGTAGCCAATCATCACCATCTGGTAGTTCTGGATAAAGCCACGGTACCAGTCGATACTCATTAGTTGCTTGATCACCGACTCGGAGTTGTTGAGATCCTCCAAGGTTTCAAACAGCGGGCAGACATCCATTCTGAACGGGCAGCCGGCTTCTTTGAGTAATAGATGGACGGCGAGAACATCAGAGGCGGTACGTGCCATGGAAATGACATAGGCACCTAATGCTTCTCGTGGCTGTTCGGCAATGGCCTTGCAGGTTTCAATGACTTCCTGAACATCTGCAGACGGTTGCCAGTCGCGAGGCAGGAGCGGGCGTTTCGAGGCAAGCTCGCGAACCAAGAAAGCCACTTTGTCCTGCTCACTCCACTGTTCATAATCGCCGATCCCCAGGTGGCGGGTCAGTTCGGAAATGACATCCGAATGGCGGGTACTTTCCTGGCGAATATCCAGGCGTACCAGGTGGACGCCGAAACATTTGATGCGACGGAGGACATCCAGCAGCAGGCCGTCGGCAATGATCCCCATATCGCACTCATGCAGCGACTGGTAGCAGGCGTATAGTGGGTCCCAAAGCTGGTCGATATGGTCGATGATGCCGAAGTTCGGGACACTCAGTCCTTTGATCTTGGCATCCAGTACATCACGGGTATTGGTCAGCTTGGCGCGCAGATCCTTGAGGATAGCGCGATACGGTTCGTGTTCGTCCCCGGCCAGTTCGCGTACCTGATCATTGCATTTGACCATCGACAGTTCGCTAACCAGCTCCTGGATATCGGTCAGATACAGATCTGCTGCTTTCCAGCGTGACAGTAGCAAGACTTCCCGGGTGATGTTCGAGGTAACGAACGGGTTTCCATCGCGGTCGCCGCCCATCCAGGAAGAGAACTTAACCGGAGAGGCATCGATTGGTAGGCCTTCCCCAAGGTGGGTTGTCAGCTTTTCGTCGAATTGACGCAGGAATTCCGGTACCGCCTGCCACAGGGAATTTTCGACAACGGCATAGCCCCACTTGGCTTCGTCCAGCGGCGTTGGGCGCTGCTGGCGGATCACATCAGAGTGCCATGCCTGGGCGATGAGCTGCTCAAGGCGCTGCTCGACGCGCTGGCGTTCGCTGGGTGACAGCTCGCTCAGCTCAAGCTTTGACAGGCACTTGTTGATTTGCACCAGCTTGTGGATCATGGTCCGGCGGGCAATTTCCGTCGGGTGCGCCGTCAGTACCAGCTCAATGTTCAAATCGCGTACGGCCTGAATTGAATCAAACTGACTGATATCACTGTTGTTTAATTTGCCAAACAGGGTATCGATAGAGTCCGGGCTGCAGATATGCTCTTCGCAGTGGCGGGACACTGTGTGGTACTGCTCGGCAATATTGGTCAAGTTAAGGAACTGGCTAAAGGCACGAGCTACAGGAAGTAGCTGATCATCTGGCAGGTTTTGCAACTCATCGATCAGCTTCTCACGATCATCCTGATTTCCTGCACGGGCAGATTTAGATAACTTACGTACGGTCTCCACTTTGTCTAGCAGGGGCTCGCCATGCGCATCTTTAATGGTATTACCCAGCAGGTGGCCGAGCATACTGACGTTGCTTCTTAACGCGCTGTACTTTTCGTTCATATCGTATCCATCTCGTAATTTTGTTACATCCAATTCGCTATTGCGTTAGTGACAATCTATCCGTGATCCCACTTTCAGGTCAACTTTGATTACATTTA
>Ga0209379_10001247_pt1 | contig 17220 bp, 20 predicted proteins | sample tdDd001_FD_187124 | JGI IMG/M metagenome (GOLD analysis project Ga0209379, IMG submission 187124) | Marine sediment microbial communities from the Atlantic coast under amendment with organic carbon and nitrate - tdDd00.1 (SPAdes)... | ecosystem: Environmental > Aquatic > Marine > Coastal >...
CAGGATGGAAGGAAACAGTATCGGAGGAGGAATGGGTACAGCTGGTCTTGTGGGACAGATTGCTACTTTAGAAACTATGGGTGGTTCCGCTCTTGTTAAGGTTCTTCTTCTACACTTTATCCTTCCCGCTACCATTGCTCTTCTTGTGAGTGAGAGTATGAGAAAGAAGAAGATTATTAAATATGGTGATATGAAGATCTGATATTTAAAAAACTAATCTTCAAAACCTAATTTAAAACATATATTTTAAAAGGGAAGATAGTTCAGTCATATTTAGACTGAACTATCTTCCCTTTCTATCTTTCCAATAAATTTTCTATCGCAACCCTCACTTACAGAAAGCTATTCCTCCGTGGTTTTAAAGCTACCGTAGATCTCCTAATAAAAGCCTACTTATAAAGGTCTGTGGATAGATACTTCTCTCCTCCGTCTGGCGATATAGTGAGTACCTTTTTCCCAGCTCCTAGTTCCCTGGCTACTTTTATAGCTGCTGTTATATTTGCTCCGGAAGATATTCCCAGAAAAAGCCCTTCCCTTTCCGCTGTATCTCTGGCTCCCTGAAAGGCCTCGCTGTCCTCTACCTTTATTACCTCATCTATAAGATCCATCTTCACTATTTCTGGAATAAACCCGGCTCCTATCCCCTGAATACTATGCTTCCCTGGTTTTCCTCCTGAAAGTACAGGGGACCCTGCAGGTTCCACAGCATAGATCTTTATCTCCTCTGTCTCCTCTTTCAGCTTCCTTCCTACTCCGCTTATTGTTCCTCCGGTACCTACCCCGGCTACAAAAGCATCCAGGTCAGGAAGATCTTCCAAAATTTCCAGAGCTGTAGTTTCATAGTGTTTTCCCGGATTAGCACTATTGATAAACTGCTGGGGAACAAAAGAACCCTCTATCTCTGCAGACAGTTCCTCTGCCCTTTCTATAGCTCCCTTCATTCCCAGAATTCCCTCTGTGAGTACTATCTCTGCTCCATATGCTTTAAGAATACTTCTTCTCTCTACACTCATGGTATCGGGCATGACTATCATTACTCTATAACCCTTTAACCTTCCAATGAAAGCCATAGCTATCCCTGTATTTCCACTTGTAGGTTCTATTATAACTGAACCCTTCTTTAATATACCTTTCCTTTCTGCTTCCTCTATCATACCCAGAGCCGCTCTGTCTTTGATACTTCCTCCGGGATTTTTTCCCTCTAGTTTTATATAGAGCTGAGCCATTCCCTTCTCTTCCAGATTTTTAAGCCTTACTATGGGTGTTTTTCCTATGAGTTCAAGTGCATTTTCATAAATCATATCGATCTCCCCCTTATTCGTATCTTCAAATAAATACATCCATTTTCACTTAGCAGTTGCTTATACTCTATGAAATCTTTCCCAGAAATGCCTCTATCCTCTTATTTTTGGGAGATACCAGAATCTCTTCAGGAGTCCCCTCAGCTAAAATTATTCCATCCTCCATAAAGACCACCCTGTCTGAAACTTCTCTTGCAAACTTCATCTCATGGGTTACGATTATCATACTTCTTCCCTCTTCTGCCAGACTCTTAATAAGCTCCAATACCTCTCCTACAAGCTCCGGGTCCAGAGCTGATGTGGGTTCGTCAAACAAAATCACATCTGTTTCCAGGGCCATGGCACGGCCTATTCCCACTCTTTGCTGCTGACCACCGCTGAGCTGGGTAGGATAGGAATCTTCCTTTCCTTCCAGTCCTATCTTCTTCATTATTTTTCCGGCTCTTTCCACAGCCTGCTTCCCATCTATTTTTCTTACTACTATGAGAGCCTCTGCTATATTTTCAAGAGCTGTCTTATTCTTAAAAAGGTTGTAACTCTGAAAGATCATAGAACTCTTTCTTCTGAACTTTACTACCTCTTTTCTGTGGACAGATGAAGTGTCCACAACTGTATCTCCTATGGTTACCCTTCCCCTAGTTGGTTCTTCCAGGTAGTTGAGACACCTCAGAAAAGTAGATTTTCCACTCCCTGAAGGTCCTATTATAGACACTACCTCTCCCCTCTTAAGCTGGAAGTTTATACCCTTTAATACCTTTGTCTCTCCAAAATCTTTGTATAATCCCTCTACTTTTAACATCTCTGCTCCTTTGCTCATAAGCCCTTCCAAGTCTTTTCTCCAGATATCTCTGTACCCTTTCCAGAACTGCTACCATAACCCAATAGAATATAGATACTGTGAGATAACTCTCTAAGAACCTATAGGAACTGGCTGCTTCCAGCTGGGTTTTAGCCATTATTTCAGCCAATCCCAGAGTAAAAGCCAGAGAAGAGGATTTCAGCATATCTATAGAGGTGTTTACTAAGGATGGAACTGCTACCCTGATTGCCTGAGGTATAACAATTCTCTTCATCACCTGAAGATTAGTCATTCCCACAGATAAACCTGCTTCTGTCTGTCCCTTATCCACAGATGCCAGAGCTCCCCTTATAGTCTCAGCCATATAGGCAGAGAAGTGAAGACTCAGTCCCAGAACTGCAGCACCAAATGCTGTTATATTTATAAAGACCGGAAATACCTGGGGAAGCCCATAGTACAGCAGAAACAACTGTACTAAAAGAGGGGTCCCTCTAAAAAATGATATATAGATACCGGTTATTCCATATAAAAATTTTATTTTAAAATGCCTTATTAAAGCTATCGCAACTGCCAGAACCAGTGCTGCCAAAGCAGATGAGAAACTTAGCTTTAAAGTCATCCCCACCGCTTTAAATAATATGGGAAATAAATCTGTCATCGCCTGAACTTTAAAATCCATCTAACTCTCCTTTTGAGAAAACTATCTGGAAGTTATATCCATTCCAAAATACTTGTTGGAAATGGCTTCCAGTGTCCCGTCTCTTCTCATCTCTTCCATAGCTCCGTTTATCTCATCTATAAGTTCTTTATTTTCAGAATTACCCGCAAATGGAAAAGCATTTTCAATATATTCCACAGGTTTTCCTGCAAGTTCTATCTGAAGATTATTCTTCTTAATCAGCTCTATGATAGAAACCTTGTCCATCATAAAGGTATCTGCTCTTCCCATCTCTACATCCTTTATCATATTCCCACTGTCATAGTTTATTATCTCAAAATCAACCTCTTCAGCTGCCTTTCTGATAACCTCTTCATAGTTGGTTCCCACCTGGACAGCTACCTTTTTTCCTGCAAGATCTTCTATTGTCTGGATATTTTCAGGATTTCCCACAGGTACAAATAGTTGTGCTCCGGAATAAACATATGGATCAGAGAATGAGTACTTCTCCTTTCTCTTATCTGTTATAGTTATCTGATTGGAGATAGTGTCTATCTTTCCTGTATCCAGCATTCCGAAGAGTCCGCTGAACTTAGCTGTTTTAAATTCAACTTCCTTGTCGAGCCTTCTACCGATCTCTCTCCATACATCGATATCAAATCCTTTAAGTTCATCCTTTTCTGTATATGTGAATGGGAAATATCCCCCTGAAGTTCCTATTCTTATATTGTCCTTTTTTGTCTCTTCCTTTCCACAACCTATAAATAACGCTCCTAATAATATTCCTAATAATAGTACTTTAATCTTTTTCATAATTCCTCCCTTATTTTATATATAATAGATATCAGCACTGTTTTCATAGTGCTTGTTTTTCAGATCATCTAAACTTATACCTTCCGTTATCTTTCTTATGGTTGTATCTATATTTTCCCATACCTCTTTTTCTAAGGTATACTCAATATCTTCTGGTTTACAGCCGCAGCACCCGGAGGATTCCTGGGTATCTTCAAGGGGTCTCAATACATCTGCAACACTTATCTCCTTAGCTGGTCTTGCCAGAAGATACCCTCCCTGAGCTCCCTTTATACTTACTATGATCTCCTCTTTTTTCAGAGCGGAAAAGATCTGTTCCAGATATCTTTTAGGAATGACCTCCCTTTCCGCGATCTCCTTAACACTGAATTTTTTTTCAGGATTACAGGCCATATATACTAAGGCTTTTAAACCGTATTTACTTCTCTTAGTTATCGTCATAATTTTCCTCCATATTCCATTATACACTAAGCACATAGGTATTTAGTACTTTGGTTTATATTTAGATATTAACATAACTTATTTCATCAGTCAACAATCTTTCTTAAGTTTCAATAAAATTTAGCTGTCACTAAAAAAATATATATAACGATATATAAAAATTTTAAAACTGTAATTCTATTTTCATATCTTAAAATCACTGCTTCGATAAATGTTAGGATGAAATAACTTCAAACTACTCCCTCCCACAACTCTAATTATATTTTCTTAAACTTAAAAAAATAAAGGTAAAATAAACTTGAGAAAATATAATACTTATAGGAGGTGCTATCATGAAAATATTATTCACATTTTTTATTATCAGCACTCTTATTTTTGGTAGAGAAGATAAAAAAGATGAAAATAAACACCTTATCCGTGTCCTCTATGGAAAGGCATCCTACTCCACCTTCAGAGACCTTGTCTCCTTCCAGGAGTCCACAAGGGATGAGCAGAGAGCTACCCTTATAGGGATTCAGTTTGAAAACTATCTGGCTAGAGATCTTTGGCATGAAAGGGTCGATCTCACTTTTTTCTCAGGCTTTCTCTTCCATCGCCAGGATATCAAGGTGGAAAACGGAAGATACACCCAGCCCAATGAACTTTCCGGCAAAGATACCTATCAGCTTCACGGAGGTTTCAAGATCTATTGGAAGAGTTTCCCATGGAATAAATATGTGAGAACCAGGGTTGGTCTTGGAGAGGGAATCTCCCTTGTGAGGGACCGGCTGGATATAGAGCTGCAAAACACCAATAAAGAGGGGGAAAAAAGTGATGCCCATATCCTCAACTACTTAGATCTCAACATCTCCTTTAATCTCAGAGATATCACCAGATGGGATAAGCTAGAGGACTACTATATAGGAGGAGGTATCTCCCACAGGTCCGGTATCTTTGGCAGTGTCAGCGGAGTAGATGGTGGTTCCAACTACTGGACCTTTTTTATAGAGGGGGAGTTTTAAAGCTAACTGTTCATTCTTGTCTTGATACAAGAACGAACCAAGAAAATCAAGACTTATTAAAAATATCTATTCCATATAAAAAGAAGTCTGAAAGAGTCGAAACTTGCTAAAAACTAATGAAGTTTACGGAATATAATTTTCAGTACTCAGATTTTATAAATCTGAGCTCCATTAACTTTTATCTTCAAACAGTCGAGTATCTTTCTAGATTTCTTTTTTTATATTCCACTCACGATATTTTTAAATGTCACTTTAAAACCTTTCTTAGCTCTGTATCTCTAACTCACAGAATATTTCCATCTGAATCTGCAAATAGATCACACCTCTGGTTCCAGGGGCTATCAAATGGAGGCTTTATAGGTTTATCCTAAATATTCGTGTAATTCGTGGCAGATATTTTGATCTTTAACTCATTTTTTATTGGGATTACCGGTGAGTACAGTTTTTAAAAACTTTATCTTTTCATATAAAAAAACCATCCTGCACACTTGCAGGGTGGTTTTTATTTAAATCTCTTTTTCTACTAACTCACTTAATTCATCCAGTTCAGGGAATCTTCCCTCTGTTTTCTTGGAAAAGATTAACTTTTCATCCCATTTAACCTCAAAAGCTCCCCCAGATGAGGGGATTAATTTAAACTCTGAAACTTCCTTTTTATAGAGTCTTACCAAGACTCCTAAAGCAGTAACTGCTTTCTGTCCATATCCTCAGGATACACAAAATTCTATTGATAATACCGGCTTCATATAATCCTCCTGCTAATTAATATTCTTTATCAAACTACTCAATAATAGTATAGCATAAAATTTACTTTTTCTCTATGCCTCTACTACAAACTTACCATTTCCCTCTACTGTCATCTTGTCATCCTCTATCACTACGTCTTTATACCCCTTCAGTACCTCAGCTTCCCACTTCTCCAGATTATTCATTTTACTAAAGAAGCTCCACATTCCTGACAGTTTATCGTCCAGCATAAGAGCTGATTCATGCATAGAGTAGATCCTTCCCTCTATCTTATCTATAAGACCTATCGATGCTGAGTTTATATAGTCATCTGGGGTTACCTCTCTGTATCTGATTACAATATAGTCACCAAAATCTATTCCTCTGGTGCTGTATGCCTCTAAAAATAGTCTGTCCTTGGTTATATCTATATTATTCTTACTGCATACTTCTACTATGGATTTAGCCGTTCCCAGCTTTCTTCCCTCTATTACCTTTCCTGCAAACTGGTCTCCTCCTGCTGTTTTTTCCAGGAAGTTTATATAATCCACATTCTGATTTCCTTCAAGTTTTTTATAGATTATCACTATATAGGTCTGGGATTCAAATCCCCTCACAGTTCCCTGATCTATTCCCTTTAAATTTTTAGCTACATCTATATCATACTTCAGACACTCTGTAACTACCCTGCTGTAAGTAGGAAGCATCTTTCCTGCTGAGAGCTTCTTTACAGGGTCTGTCCCATTCACCACCTTACTGATTATCTCTATACAGTCGGAAAAGCCCTCCTCGGTGGCTCTGCTGTACATGAGGACTATATGGTCATCTGTTTCAAACCCTCTTACACTGTCTTCATCTATAATTACACTGTCTTCCGTTATCTTATATCCGTGTTCATAGCAGGAGTGAACCACTGCTCTAAAGTTTTTTAATTTTTTTTCCATAATATCCCTCCACTAGAATTTATTTCTATTAAAGGTTTTCTTATTTTTTTACCTTTCCCTTTTTTTTGTCCCAAATATAATTGGAGATTTTATCCACTATCTTTACCATATCTTTACCATCCTTCTCTATACTAAGCATAATAAGAAGATCAGAGTGGTTAGATTGTTACTGTTATATGGTTAAAGGAGATGATTTCCGTGGAAAATATATATGCAATTATAAATAAAGATGACTCCCTTAAAAGGTACTGCTATAAAAATGGTTATAAATTAGAAGAAGTTGTTTCAGTAAAAAGTGTGGAAAGCAGTAAGATATTAAAGATACTTGCAAGACATGGGATAGAATTTTCAGACAGGAAGGTAACCTACAGAACCTACTATATAAAGGTCAGTAGAGGAAGCAGAAGATCAAGACTTATCGGTTATTTTCTAAACCTTTTTACAGAAGAATCTTCTGTATCTATAAAGATCAAAGATTCCTTCTATAGTGGGACGGAGATGCCGTTTTCCTTTTAAGTCTTTCGTACCTTTCTCTTGAAAAAAAGGTACCCAAAGTTCAAGGCTAGTTAAAAATATCTATTCCATATAAGAAAGAAGTCTGAAAGAATCGAAACTTGCTAAAAACTAATGAAATTTATGAGTATAGTTTTAGTACTCAAATTTCTTCAAAATTTGAGCTTCATTAGTCTTCATCTTCAAACAGTCGAGTATCTTTCTCAACTTCTTTTTCATACTCCATCTACGCTATTTTCAAAGTGCCATTTCAAATATAAATTTAGTGGGTTTAAAGTCAGACAACACCTAAAGTCCTATCTAAACCAAAAACTGTTACTACTAGTAGAATTACTAAAAACGAATTGGGGAACAAAAACAAACTAGCAAAGAGAGATCTAAGAAAACACTCTTAGTATCTCTCTCTTTTTATCTTGACCCCTCTCTACCCATTATAAATATTGAGATAGAGTTCATTTTCCGAAATATCTATATACCCTTCATACCCCATAATCTCTTCACTTTTTACTTCTATCTGTTCCATTTTTTTTACTTCTCTTTTTCTTTCTGCCTTCTCTTTCTCTCTGAAGTAATTATCTATTCCATTTCTAACCAACGCACTCACTATAAAAAGCATTATCAGATACAATACTTTACTTGTTTTTTCAGACATCTCCCACCAATCCCTTTTTCATTGTTACAACCAACTATCAATTTTAGAAGAATCTCATGTCTTACTCATCCAGCATTACACAGGCAACCTCAAACTCCCTCTGACTCTCCTTAAAGCATCTTTCCTTTTTAGGAAATGTTGCATCAAAACTTTCTATCTCTTCTTCTGTAGCCTCCAATGCATCTGAAAATTTAGCATAGCCTGAAACACCTTTTAATACATCCTTATACAATGGTAGTACTAACAAACCCTTGTAAAACTTACCATCCTCCATTGCTATGTTATATTTTTTTCCACCTTCAAATCCATAAGTCTCATAGTGATATGGATAACCTAAGGTTAATATGGCATTATATCCCAGTCTTTTTGCTTCCTCTATAGAGTGAGTTATCAGTTTTCTTCCAAGCCCCATCCTGTGATACTTAGGATCTATCGAAACTGGTCCAAAAGATATTGTCTTTGTCTCGGTTCCATCCCATCCTACAACTTTTGAATGAGTATAGTATATACTTCCGGCGATCTCTCCATCTACCTCTATTATATAAGACAGTTCCTTTATATGATCCTCATGATTTCTTATATTATGTACTACCAGATGCTCACTGCATCCGGGAAAATAGAGGTTATAGAAAGCTTCCCTGGTTACCCGGATGCAGTGAGCATCTGCTTCTGACCTTTCATGTCTTATATTTATATTCATAACCCCTCCTGGTTTACTATTATTTTTTTAAGCTTTTAACCTTCTTTTTCATATCAAGAGAACCCATCATATTTTTTATCTTTTCTTTTTCTGCATATTTATGGCCATGATTCACTTTATTTTCCATATTAGTTATCTCTTTTTTTAGCTTTTGATAACTAATCAGTCTTTTTTCCTTCAGTTCTCCCGACTCTATAGCTTCTCTCACTGCACATCCTGGCTCACCAGTATGAGTACAGTCTGAAAATCTGCACCTGACAGCTATATTTCCTATATCTTCAAAGGAACTGCTGGTATCTCCACTCCAGATCTGAAGTTCTCTCATACCAGGGGTATCTATTATATAACCCTCTCCTACTCTATACATCTCTCTTCGGGTAGTCGTATGTTTTCCCTTATCATCTCCTCCCCTTATCTCCTGTGTTTCTATTATTTCATTTCCCAATAGCTTATTTATAAGTGTCGATTTTCCTACTCCAGAGGATCCTATAAGTCCTATTACTTTATTATCCTTTAAATAGGATTTGATCTCTTCTATTCCGCTTCCCTCATAGGATGATACCACATGGATAGAAACTCCGAAGGCTATCTCCTCTAAACTTGATACTTTAGAGGCAACCTCCTCCTCTAAATCAGCTTTTGTCAGTATAAAGCAAGGAGTCGCCCCGGAATCATAGACAACTGTTAAATATCTTTCCATCCTTGCTATATTAAAATCTTTATTTAAGGAAGTTACTATAAATATATAGTCTACATTACTTACTATAGGCTGCTCCTTTATAGCTTTTCCACTGGTTTTTCTGGATAGGACACTCTTTCTTGGATATATCTCCACTATCTGTCCTTCGGTACTCACCTCTACTTTATCTCCTACCACTGGAAAATCACCACTTTTTATCATATTTCCTGTTATATGGGAATTTATCTCTCCATTTTTAGTTTCTACTTTATATAAATCTTTAAATACCGCTATAATTCTACTTTTCATTTTTCCTCCGTCTCCTTATATAATTTTCATCGTAGGGAGGTCTGATTTTACCTGTCATTTCCTCCAGTTTCTGCTGCTATCATAGTTCAACTCCTTTAAATCTATCATTTTTCTTTGATATAATTATATCATTCCACAATAAACTTTTATTGTAAAAAAACGTCATCTATCTCAAAGATATCTCCTAACAGATCCCGGTTCTTTAGATATTCCCGAGGAGATCTTCCTAGATATTTTTTAAGTTCCTTTATCATGTGTGGCTGGTCAAAAAAACCATATTTCACAGAAAGTTCCCCCCAGTCTATATCATCCTTCATATAGATCTCCTCTAAAAGTCTGTTAAGCTTTAAAATAAGCTGATATTTTTTTATAGTCATCCCGGTATTCCTCTTAAACTTCCTCTCCAGTGTTCTTAAACTTACTCCCAGGTTGGCAGCAATATCTCTAATCAGGATGTCGGTGGCTGATATCTTGCTCAATACTTTGTCCACCAGTAGTAGGTCTTCATCCAGATAATACTTTTTAAACCTCTCTTTAAAGTATTCATTTAAACCCTTAAAATCATCTTTACTGAGCTCATCTCTGTTTTTTTCTATAACTTTATAAAGCTCTCTATCCTTCTCCTTAAGATATAATATACTGTTGAGATTATCGCTTATCCTCCCCTTAGTCAGGTAGTATAACCCCTGAGGAGAGAGCTCTATTCCTATAATATATGTATTTAATTTATAGCTTATCTCCAGGGTCTTCATAGAGGGGTAAAAAATCAAGTGATCCTTTACATCTAAAGCCTTTCCTTCATCCTTAACTATATATCCATCTCCGAAATTCATTATTATATGACCACTTGTCAGAGGAAATAACTTCGGTTTTTCCTTTCTGTTCCACCTGTATTTTAATACTGAATAACTATATACAAATCTTTTCAGATCTTTATCTTCCACTAAAATTTGCTTCAGGTAGTTTTCTATAATCTTCACCTCCACTACTGTCTCTTTATATAGATAATACACTATTTGAAGGGTTATTTCATTTATTCTTTCTTCTTATTGTCCTCTTATTTATTCCAGATTTTTTAGATTCTTCTAAATAGTTTAAATTACAATTATATTTTTCAATACTCAGATTTTCAATGTAAATCTGAGTATTAAAAAATATACTCGATTAAAGTTTTGGTTAGTTTTATAATGAAACTCAGTTATCTTTAATCACTGAGTACTTTAAATCATAATCAGATTTTATCTTCTTTGATTTAAAGCAAAAAAAGAGACGACATAAATGTCGTCTCTTAATATGTTCAAGCGATTATACTAGCTCGATTATAGCCATTTCAGAAGAATCTCCTCTTCTTACAGTAGTTCTAATGATTCTAGTGTATCCACCGTTTCTCTCAGCGTACTTAGGAGCGATTTCGTCAAATAGCTTAGCTACAACTGCATCGTCTCTAAGGAAAGCAAATGCTCTTCTTCTTGCAGAAAGATCTCCTTTTTTACCAAGAGTGATCATTCTCTCAGCAAATTTTCTTAATTCCTTAGCTCTAGTAACAGTAGTTTCTATTCTCTCTTCTCTTAAGATAGAGATAGTTAAGTTCATAAGCATAGCTTTTCTATGGTCAGATCTTCTACCAAGTTTTCTATAGTTCTTATTATGATTCATTACTCAGGATCCTCCTTACTAATTATTGGTCAATAGATCCGTTAGAAGCAAGATCAAATCCTAGTTCCTTCATCTTCTCAAGTATTTCATCAAGAGACTTTCTTCCTAGGTTTTTGATTTTAAGAAGCTCGTTTAACGATAGTCTCGCTAATTGTCCAACTTCTTCGATTCCAGCCTTCTTTAAACAGTTAAATGATCTAACAGTAAGATCTAACTCTTCAATCTTAAGGTTCAGTACATCCTCACCTTGGTCTTGACCTTCCTCTTCTTCTTCTTCTTCTTCAAGATCTCCTCTTAAGTTTTCCATTTTGTTTCCAATCTCTAGGAATGGATCAAGATGGTACTTTAGAAGTTCTACAGCGTAAGAAACAGTGTCTCTTATCTCTACACTTCCATCAGTTTCTATGTTAAGAGTTAATTTATCAAAATCGGTCATTCTTCCAACCATTGTATCTTCCACATGGTAAGATACTTTTCTGATTGGAGTATAGATTGCATCTACAGCGATGTAATCCACTGGCCAGTCTTTCTTTTCGATTTCGTCAGCAACTACGAAGCCTTCACCAGTATCTACCAGGAACTCCATATTTACTTCTCTATCTGTTGTTACAGTACATATTACCTGCTCAGGGTTCACAATTTTGATCTCCGCGTCAGGGATAATGTCTGCAGCTGTTATTACTTTTGGACCTTTCACTGAAAGAGTCATTCTCTTCTCACCAGGAGTTTCAGTAGCTATAACGATTTCCTTAACATTAAGGACTACATCAGTTACAGATTCTTTAACACCTTCCATAGTAGAGAACTCGTTCAGTACAGTCTCTATCCTAACACCTTTAATAGCGGCACCAGGAATAGAAGAAAGTAATACTCTTCTCAGGGCGTTACCTAATGTATGCCCATATCCTCTGTATAGAGGTTCTACAATGTATTGACCTCTGAAGTCGTTTTCTTTAACTTCAGATATGTTAATACTTCTTGCATGTTTTTCAATCTTTAACATCTAATCAACTCCTACGAAAAGGGTTTATTATCTTGAGTAGAACTCAACGATCATTTCTTCGTTTAATTCGAAGTCAATATCATCTTTTGATGGATTCTGAAGAACTTTTCCAGAGAATCCAGCTTTATCTAACTCTAACCATGCAGGTGTGTTAGCATCTTCTACTGCGTTCTTAATGATCTCAATGTTCTTTGAGTTCTCGATTACAGTAATTACGTCTCCAGCTTTAACTCTGTAAGATGCAATGTTAACTTTTCTTCCATTAACTGCAACGTGACCGTGTGATACAACCTGTCTAGCTTGTCTTCTAGTCTTAGCTATTCCAAGTCTGTATACTACGTTGTCTAATCTTCTTTCAAGGTACTGAATAAGGTTAAGACCAGTTACACCATCTTTTCTAGTTGCTTCAGCGTATAACTTTCTGAACTGCTTCTCCATTACATTGTATATGAATTTAGCTTTTTGCTTTTCTCTTAACTGAATTGCGTATTCAGTTGGTTTTCTGTTTGCATTTGGTCTAGGTCCTCTCTTAGAAGATTTATTTACTCCTAATACAGATGGATCGATTCCAAGAGCTCTACATTTCTTTAAAACGGGCTGTCTATTAATTGCCATTTGTCTTATACTCCTCCTTCTATAGAATTCACTTTCAAAAATGAGCGTTTAACTTCTACGAGTTAAATTCAATTAGTAGGTGAACTACACTCTTCTTCTTTTTGGTGGTCTACAACCATTATGTGGAACTGGAGTTACGTCAGAAATCTTAGTAACTTCTAATCCAGCAGCTTGAAGCGATCTGATTGATGCCTCTCTACCTGAACCAGGTCCTTTCACCTTTACTTCTACTTTTTTCATTCCATTTTCCATAGCTACCTGTGCTGCTTGTTCAGCTGCAATTTGCGCTGCAAATGGAGTACTTTTCTTAGTTCCCTTGAATCCTGATGTTCCACCAGATTTCCAAGTGATAACTCTTCCTTCAGTATCAGTTATCGCAATGATAGTGTTATTGAAGTTTGAGTGTATATGAGCTATTCCAGTAGGAATATTCTTTAATTTCTTTTTAGTCTTAGTGACTCTCTTTTTTGCCAACTTGAGTTACCTCCTTAACTTTGATCTGCACCTCTAAAATTGTGCGGTTACTATCTTCTTACTGGTTTTTTAGGACCTTTTACAGTTCTAGCATTAGTCTTAGACTTTTGTCCTCTTACTGGAAGATTCATTCTGTGTCTAAGTCCTCTGTAACATCTGATGTCTTGAAGTCTTTTGATGTCAAGTCTGATGTCTTTTCTAAGATCTCCCTCTACCTTGATCTCGTCAATGATAGCTCTGATCTTATTTACTTCTTCTTCAGTAAGGTCCTTAACTCTAGTGTTAAAGTCTACTCCTGCTTCAGTAAGTACTTTTTTTGAAGTCGTGTGTCCGATACCGAAGATATAAGTAAGTGAAATTTCAACTCTCTTATTTCTAGGTACGTCTACTCCTGCGATTCTAGCCAATGCATTTCCTCCTCTTCACGAAAATTTATATATTTGCCGGTATAATAACCAACGAACACTTTCTTCGGCATGCCCTGCTCATGCGAGTCAGGAATGACCCTACGGTTCACATACCTTTACAGTACCTGATATCAGTACTATAGTTTTGTTACCTTTGGATAATTAATTATCCCTGTACCTGCTTGTGCTTAGGATTTTCACAGATTACTCTGATCTTTCCGTGTCTTTTGATAACCTTGCACTTGTCACAGATTGGTTTTACAGACGCTCTTACTTTCACCTGATTACCTCCCATTGATCTGCCATCCCTAAGGATTAGAGAGTACTACACAAAAAGGAATTAACCTTTCTTTCTATAAGTTATTCTTCCCTTTGATAGGTCGTAAGGTGAAACCTGTACAGTTACCTTATCTCCAGGTAATATCTTGATATAGTGCATTCTCATTTTTCCTGAGATGTGTCCTAAAATTACGTGACCGTTCTCTAACTCTACCTTGAACGTAGCGTTTGGTAGTGATTCAAGAATAGTCCCTTCTAATTCGATAACATCTTTTTTCGCCATAGTTCCTCCTACCGAACAGAAATTCATATTATTGTAACACGATAACCACAAAAAGTCTACTGTTTTTTGACTTTTTCTTTACCTGTCTAGCTTGCTCAAAACTACTGGTTTTCCATCGATTATAGCCACCGAATGCTCAAAATGAGCAGAAATTTTTCCGTCTTTTGTTACAGCTGTCCATCCATCATTTGTTACATATACTTTGTACGATCCGGAATTGACCATAGGTTCAAGAGCTAGAACCATTCCTTCTTCTATTTTCAGGCCTCTACCTTTTCTTCCGAAATTAGGTATAGCAGGTTCCTCATGCATTGATTTCCCTACTCCGTGACCACAAAAATCTTTTACAACAGTAAAGCCATTTTTTTCAACATGTTTTTGAATAGCATTTCCCACATCGCCTAATCTGTTGCCGGCAACCATGTGTTCTATACCTATCTCTCTTGCTTCTCTTGTTACTTCCATAAGACGCTTAGCTTCTTCACTTACCTCTCCAACTGGGAATGTAATAGCTGCATCACCAAAATACCCGTTAAGGTTGGTTACCACATCTATACTTACAAGGTCTCCCTCAGTAAGGATCTTGTCCTCTCTTGGGATACCGTGAACAACTTCCTCATTTACAGATATGCATGAAGCTGCAGGGTATGGATTTTCTGGTCCCCCTACACCTATTGTTGCAGGGATTGCTCCCTGACTTCTTACATATTCCTCTATGATATTGTTCAGTTCCATCGTTGAAATACCTGGTACTATATGTGAAGGGAGCACTTCCTCATATAACCTTGCGATTATCTGGTTAGCTTCCCTTATGTTCTTTATCTCTTCTAGATTATAAACTGCCATCAATACTTCCTTTCTACCCTTGGTTATTATCCAAGAAGTGCAAACATATCTTCAGTTACCTTAGATACATCCTGAGTTCCGTCTACTTCTGCCATTACTCCTCTGTCTGAGTAGAATGCAAATAGTGGTGCTGTCTGTGCATGATATGCCTCTAATCTGTTTATTACAGTTTCAGCTGTATCATCTTTTCTGATATATAATTCTCCACCACAGTAGTCACACTTTCCATCGATCTTTGCAGGATTAAAGTCCACATGGAATGAAGCTCCACAGTCTTTACACATTCTTCTTCCTGTGATTCTGTCTGTGATTAGCTCATCAGGTACATTTAGAGAGATTACTTTATCTAAAGAGATCTCCATATCCTTCATAAGTGTTTCAAGTGCTTCAGCCTGAGCAAGGGTTCTTGGGAAACCGTCAAGGATAAATCCTTTCTTACAGTCTTCCATAGCCAGTCTGTCTTTAATGATTCCAATAATAGTAGAATCAGGTACCAGCTGTCCAGCTTCGATAAATTTCTTAGCTTCCATTCCCATCTCTGTACCTTCAGAGATAGCTGCTCTTAGGATATCTCCAGTAGAGATCTGAGGGATACTATATTTCTCTATAAGAAACTTAGCCTGAGTACCCTTTCCAGCTCCAGGAGCACCAAATAACATCAAGTTCATCAATAACTCAACTCCTCTTTAATTTTTTTAATACACAAATTATATTATACAATAAAATGAGGGATTTTACTACACTTTGGATACCTTTGTCTTGATACAAATGTATCCGAAAAATCAAGTCTTCAATAATATCTCATTTGCTATATCATTCCTCTCCGATCTTTATCAGCTACAAGGAATACTCTGGGAGATAGGAGTTCTGTTTAACGTATCCCTAAACTTATGCTGTATGACGACCTTGGTTAATTTTCAGAGTACAAGGTTCTGTCGATTATTTCAGACACTCCTAATACTCTATTTCATATTCTGTAACGTATTTTATCAAAGAGGTGTTTAAAAGCTAAAGTTATATTTTTTTATGTGTTTCGACTAAAGCTTAGTCGCTTTGGTTTCCTTTAGTTAAGGGAAACCGTAAAAGGGAGGGGTTCAGTATAGTGGAAAGAATTACAGTTACACTATAGGAAATAAAGTTAAGGCTTAATGAGGTTAAAAAACATCAATAAAGCTAAGGATACCCCTTAGCTCTACTGATTTTACTGGTATTTTTTTTTATTCCTGCTAATTTTACTTACCTTTTACTCCGAAATAAACCCCAGCTTACTGGTATTACCACTTGAAATAATATGGAAAATTACACTCACACTAACGGTAATAAAGTGGTGGATATTACCCCCTATCTTTTAAACCCTGTTTTTATTAGTCTGATAAGGTGGTGATTTTATCCCCTTCAGATAGGGGACGATAGTCTTTAGCATCTACTCTTTATTTTTATAGGGGTACATATAAAGCGTTTTATTTTTGAACCTGTACATATAACTTCGATACTTTTTCCTTGATGCAACAAGTATCCTTACAACGCAATAAAGTTCAATTACGTTGTGGCAAATCATAGTCGTTATTCCATAACTCTTTGATTTCCACGAAGATCAAGACCTCCGATAATTGCCTTTATCAACATTAACAAAGTTTCCGTTCCTTCGCTGAAAATTAATGAAGAAACATTCTGAATATAATTTTCAGTACTCAGATTTCAAATAAATCTGAGTTTCCTTAATGTAGCTCAATTAATCTATTAACTGAGTACCATGAATCATAATCATAAATATCATTGATTTATGGCAAACCTACCCATTTTGACGGAACGAAGTTCTTTCTTGCTGTGATGCCAGACGACTATCTCTGGTCAGCTATAATTTATTTAAAATAATAAGATATTTTTTCACTTCCTATTCAAATTATAATTTTTAGACTCACTTCTCCTTAGCTAAGAAGAAACCATTAAGAAGGGATGATTGTGCTAGTCATTTATAAGCACTGTCATCTTTCTTATATAATTCGTGTTAATTTGTGTAACGCAGTGAGTGAAACGAGGAAGTACCCTTAGGGTATTCGTGACTAAGATTTTTTCTTTAAATTATTCATTTATAACTGCTATCTGCTTCCTTCCTGAATC
>Ga0209379_10001250_pt1 | contig 17207 bp, 14 predicted proteins | sample tdDd001_FD_187124 | JGI IMG/M metagenome (GOLD analysis project Ga0209379, IMG submission 187124) | Marine sediment microbial communities from the Atlantic coast under amendment with organic carbon and nitrate - tdDd00.1 (SPAdes)... | ecosystem: Environmental > Aquatic > Marine > Coastal >...
AGTTACAGAAGCAAATTCCTGGATTATATGAATTAAATGAAACTTTTGAAGTATCGTTTACACCATCTGTTTGTTATGGTGACAATGCAGCGGTACCACATCATAATCCAGGCCAAGATATGCCTTTAGAAAACCAAGCAGTCTTAATTGATATGGGTGGTAGAACCAATGGTTATTGTTCAGATATGACAAGATCGTTCTTCTATGGTGAGCCTACTGAAGAGTATAAGAAAGTATACGATTTGGTATTAAAAGCAAACCTAGCAGGTATAGCTACTGTTAAACCGGGACTTAAACTGAAAGATGTGGACAATGCTACTAGAAAAGTAATTTCTGATGCTGGTTATGGTGAGTATTTTACTCATAGAACTGGACATGGAATTGGTATTGAAGTTCATGAATTCCCAGATGTAAGTAGTGTATGTGATATGATTTTAGAAGAAGGTATGACTTTTACAATAGAACCGGGAATTTATTTAGAAGGTAAATTCGGTGTAAGAATTGAAGATGTTGTATTGGTTACAAAAGATGGATGCGAGATATTAAACAGTTATTCAAAAGAGTTACAACTATTATAAATAAGACTCTATCTTCGGATAGAGCTTTTTTTACACTTCATAGTTGACCTAGATCGTAGAAAAAGCGTTATTAAACAGAAAACCATGATAGACAATTCTATCATGGTTTTTTTATTTGCCTGTTTTAAGTGAAACACTGTAAAAGCTCTTTTTTAGTCTACAGTAATATACGACCATTTCTTTGATTTAAATCTTAAGAAGATCACAAAAGCAAAGAATCCTATTGAGATGATTTCTGCATACCAGACACCAGACACACCAGCATCGAAGTTGATGATGAATAGATAAGCTAGTGGTAAGAACAGAATCCACAGTCTAGCGATGGTATAATACATCAATCGTCTTGTATCTCCAGCACCTCTTAATGCACCACCCATTACAATCATGAAGTTAAGACCTGGTTGATTAAGTGCCATAAATGGTATGACAGGTAAACCAATCAATACAATGGCTTCTTCAGGCGTGAAAGCTTTTATTAAAAGCTCAGGGAAGAGTACAATTGCAATTGCAATAAAACCACCCCATATAACTCCTAAGAATGCAGATGCAAATCCAACTTCAGTTGCTTTATGAATATCTTTTTCACCGATTGATTTACCAACTAAAGTTGCGGCTGCAATTGATATACCAACTGCAGGCATAAATGATAATGATTCAATCTGTATAAGTATTCTAAACAGCGTTTCTGAATCTGTAGCAAGCTTTGCTACAATAACACCGATCACAACAAATGATAATTGCATTAAACCTTGTTCGATAGCACCAGGCCAACTGATTCTAAATAATGGTTTAATAATCTTCTTATCAAAGAATAATTTAAGTTTTAGTTTCATGTCGCTGTCTTTAATATAGAGTTTATAAGTGTAAATACATACAGCGATTGTTCTAGAAATTGAGGTAGCCCATGCGGCACCTGCGATACCCATCTCCGGAAATGGTCCGAAACCAGTTATTAAGACGTAGTTACCAATGATGTTAAATACATTTACCACACCAGTGACATACATTGGTGTTTTTGTATCACCTGAACCTCTTAAGATAGCAGCAAATGAGAAGGATAAAAACATTGGGATTAATCCAACCAAGATAATAGTGAAGTAAGTAACTGAGTTTGCAAATACCTCAGGTTCAATGTCATATATTCTGAAGATATCTTCACGAATAACTAAAGATATAATCAGCATAATGCCACCAACGATTAAGTTTAACAACATATTCTGTTCAGCTATGTGTTTAAGTTTGGGATAATCCTTCTCTCCATAAGCTCTTGATATTAGTGCAATGGCACCTGTATTAAAAGATGAAAATGTAAAGATTAACATAAAAATAATTTGGTTTGAAAAACCAACAGATGCAATAGCACTTGCACCGATTAGCTGTCCAAGCATAATTGTATCTGCAACGCCTAACATGGTATTAAGCGCCATCTCAATAATTGCTGGTAAAGATAATGCGAGTATTGAAAGAATCAATGCTTTTTTTCGTTTTAGTAATTTCATAATAGCTCCTTTTATACCTCTCTCATTCTATCACAACTTTTAATAAAGTAAATGCATAATAGATTTTAAATTACACTTAGTGTAGTATTAGGTAAGGGGGAAAGATATGGCTTGGATAAAGGTGATAAAAAAGGAAGAAGCAACAGGTGAATTAAAAGACTTATATGACCATGTATTAGAGGGTGGCGATGATGATATAGATAACATACTATCTATACACAGTTTGCATCCTAAGACTTTAGAAGCTCATTTAATGATGTATGAGGAACTAATGCGAGGTGTGAACAATCTTTCTAAGAAACAACGAGAAATGATTGGTGTGGTAGTTTCGAGTTTAAATGCATGTGAGTACTGAACGACTCATCATGGCGAAGGTCTTCGCAAAAACTCAGATGATGCATTATTAGAAGCTGTTAGAAGTGATTATAAAACTGCTGATATAACAAAACAAGAAAAAATTATGTTACGGTATGCAGAAAAATTGACATTAACACCAGGAAAGATGGTAGAAAAAGACGTGATTATGCTAAGAAAAGCTGGATTTGAAGATGTAGATATATTGGATATCAATCAAATCGTTGCTTATTATGCCTATGTTAATAGAACCGCAGATGGACTTGGTGTTTCACTGGAATCCTTTTGGCATAAGTAAGACGAAATCTTAAGATTTTGTCTTTTTTTTATTTTTGAAAATAGACTATGTTATAATATGGTGTGAGGTATATATGAAAATTAAAAAAATAATCAATCAATTAACTAAAACACTAAAACTCAATCGTTATTTCAAGTACACAATGATACCATTGTTTGTATTCTCGGTATCTTTGTTTATCTATTACATGGTTTTTACATTTAAAAACAGAGGACCTATAGACTTTTCTATTGCCATGGTTATAAGCGTTGGTGGCATCTTGTTACTCAGTTATATATTAGGTCATGTATTTGATTTAATTAAATTATTACCAACCAGTATGCTTTTTTATGTTGTCAGTAGTATAGCGATGTTGTCTATAATTTTTACTTCAAGTCGAACACCAAGAGGTAATATTGTTGCAGTGATTTCAATTGCAGTCTTCTTATTTGCATTGGGTAATATGATTTATGGAACTTTTTATAGAAAACATGTTCATTTCCTATTAAAGATAGGTAGACATTTATTGTTGGTAGTAAGCATAATAGCTCTGGTAATATTATTTGTATGGCCAGGAAAAGACATGACTTTAAACGAGAATGCATTTAATACTTACAAGACTGAGTTGGTAATATCTGAAACGGATGCTCAGTATGATGTGTTAACGGGTGTTTATGGTAGTGAAGTTTACCAAGAAGAATATGATACATTGGAAGGTGAAAAATCAAAGACAACGAGTGTTTCATATTTTCTAAATAAATGGAATAAAACTAGAGAAAATTTTTTAGGATTTAATGTCTATGATGTACCTTTAAATGCTCATTATTATGTGCCAGACGCAGAAGGCACTTTTCCATTAGTTGTATTGGTTCATGGCAATCATGAGATGAGTCATAGCTCTGAAATCGGTTATGGCTATCTAGGAAACTATCTAGCTTCTAGAGGGTATAATGTTGTATCTGTAGATGAGAATTTCTTGAATTACTCAAAATACGACAGCAAACTCATGGGATCTTCTTTAGGCAATGAGAATGATGCGAGAGCATTTGTGTTGTTAAAACACGTTGAAATGTTATTGGATAAATCAAGTGATAAAACATCTGTATTTTATAATAAAGTTGATGAAGAAAATGTTGCGTTGATCGGTCACTCAAGAGGTGGTGAAGCCGTTTCTATTGCAAGCTTTTTCAATCAAATAAAGTACTTACCTAACGATTATCGTAAAACCTTTAATGAAGAGTTTAAGATTAAATCTGTTATTGCCATCGCACCAACCGACAGACAATATAAACCTGCTGGTAAAGCAGTGGAATTAAAAGATGTGAATTATCTATTGTTGCATGGTGCTCAGGATATGGATGTAACTTATATGGCTGGTGCAAATCAATACGATCGTATTGAGTTTAGTGATGGTAGTGACTACTTTAAGTCAGCGGTCTATATTTATGGTGCAAATCATGGATATTTCAATCAAGTATGGCATAAAGGTGATACTGCTCCTCTAAGTGGGGTATTGCATAATACATCACAATTAATTGAAAGAGAAACACAAGAGCAAATAGCTTCTCAATTGGTGTTTAATTTTCTGGAAGCAACTTTAGGAAATAATGATATCTACAAAAAAGGATTTGAGAATCTAAAAGCATTTGAATCATTACCAGAGAATCTTTATATGTCTCAGTATCATGAATCAAATGATTTAGAAATTGTTAATTATACAGAAGACAATTATTTGGAAACAGGCACTTTAGAAGGCTCAAGATTGTCAGCTTCTGGGTTGAGCAAATGGTCTGAAGGAGGCTCTAGATTAGATGGTAAATATACCAATGTTTTTGGAGCGTATTTGGGCTGGAATAGAATCTCAGAATCTAGATATGATATAACTTTTGACAGCTTAGAGTTAGATAATGATGATGTGTTGTATTTAACAGTAGCAGATGACACAAAGGGAAATGAAAAGCTTTTAGATTTTAAAATTAGATTAACAGATACAATGGGGAATGAATCAGATTTATCAATCAGTTCTTATGGGATGCTTCAACATCAAATAGAAATAAACTTACCGAAACTTTATATGATTGAGGATATTAACAATAGAGAATCTGTATTCCAAACGTTCCAATTACCATTACAGTCTTTTATTGATAAGAGTCCTAATCTTGATGTAACACACTTAGAGTCGATCTCTTTGATCTTTGAAAATGGTGACAATAATGTGATTTTTTTAAAGGATTTGGGAATTAGACAAGTAGATTAAAAAATAATAAACCGACTTTATATTTAAGATGACTGTGTTATAATAGCATCACTAGAAGAAGGTTAAATGGAGTGAATAAAATGAAACTTTGCACAGAATGTAATGAAAATGTAGCAGTAATATTTTTATCTAAAATGGAGCATGGAAAACCTGTTTCAGAAGCGTTATGTATAGAATGCGCTCAAAAAAAGAATATACCGGGTATTGAACAAATGATTAAAGATACAGGTATGAGTTTGGATCAGATTAAAAGTATGACAGCTGGAATGAATGATATATTAGAAGAGATGGATATGGGTGATATGGAATCTCCTGAACAAATGATGGAGTTTTTAATGGATTCACAAAGTAATGAACCAGGTATTGAAGATGTTTCTGACTTTGATGAAGAACCCCCTATTGTCGAAGATGAAGAACCGCCATTTGTTGAAGGTGAAGAACCACAAAAAACAACAAAGAAGAAAAAGAAAAAAGATAAGAAGAAAAAGAATTTAGAACTGTATGGTTTAAACCTTACTGAGAAAGCTAAAAACTTTGAAGTGGATAGAATCATAGGTAGAAATCGTGAGATTGATAGAGTGGTTCAGATTCTTAATAGAAGAAGTAAAAATAATCCTGTACTCATTGGAGAAGCAGGTGTTGGTAAGACTGCCATTGCTGAAGGCTTGGCAGTGAGAGTTGCACAAAAACAAGTACCTACCAAACTCTTTAATGTGGAAATTTATCTATTGGATATGACTGCAATTGTTGCGGGTACTCATTTTAGAGGTCAATTCGAGTCAAGAATGAAAGGTATTATTGAAGAAGCGAAAGCTTTGGGTAATGTCATTTTAGTCATTGACGAACTTCACAATATTGTTGGTGCAGGAGAAGTACAAGGTGGTGTGATGAACGCTGCAAATATCTTAAAACCTGCCCTTGCTAGAGGTGAAATTCAAATTTTAGGTGCAACTACTTTAGATGAATACAGAAAACATATTGAAAAGGATGCTGCACTTGAGCGTCGTTTCCAACCAGTTGTTGTAGAAGAACCTACAATTGAAGAATCTATTGAAATCATCAAAGGTATTAAAGATTATTACGAAGACTATCATCATATAACAATCGATCATGAAGTGATTGAAGCATGTGTTGTATTATCATCGCGTTATATAAGAGATAGATTTCTTCCGGATAAAGCAATTGATGTTCTGGATGAAGCTGGTTCTAGAGCAAACTTAAAGAATCAAGGTCTTGTTGAGATCATGGCTCTAAAAGATCAACTCGAAAAACTTCATGATGAAAAAATCAGATATGATTCATTAGGTAATTTTGAAAAATCTGCTGAAATTGGTAGTGATATCATTCATGTGGAACAAAAAATATTTGAGTTAGAACAAACAGGTTCTCAAACTAAATTAACAAAAGAAGATATTGCTTATGTGATAGAAGCTTGGACTAAGATTCCTGTTCAACGTATAACTGAAGAAGAAGTAGATAAATTACTAGATCTAGAAAATCGATTGGCTAACAAAGTAATTGGTCAAGATGAAGCAATAAAGAGTATATCTAAAACAATCAGAAGAAATAGAGTTGGTTTTAAGAAAATTAAAAGACCAGCATCATTTATCTTTGTTGGACCAACAGGTGTTGGTAAAACAGAGCTGGTTAAAAAATTAGCATTAGAGTTATTTGGTAGTGAAGAGTTAATGGTTAGACTGGATATGTCTGAATATATGGAGAAACATTCAGTTTCTAAGATTATCGGAGCACCTCCTGGATATGTTGGATATGATCAAGGTGGTAAGTTAACTGATATAGTAAGAAGAAAACCTTACACAGTCATTTTATTAGATGAAATTGAAAAAGCTCATCCAGATGTATTTAATGTCTTGCTTCAGATACTTGAAGACGGTCGTTTGACAGATAATCAAGGTAGAACAGTTCATTTTGATAACACAGTTATCATTATGACATCTAATGCTGGAACACAAACGAAGTCATTAACATTAGGTTTCTCACAAGGCAGTCAAATTGAAACAAAAGAAGCCATCAAAGGTGCTTTGAAGGAATACTTTAGACCTGAATTCTTAAATAGAATTGATGAAGTGATTGTATTTAATAAATTAGGTAAAGAGGCCCTTAAAGAAATTGTTGATTTAATGTTACAAGAAGTTGAATTAGAACTTAATGACAAACAGATGAGACTTAAAGTAAGTGAAGCGGCAAAAGCATTTATTCTTGAAAAAGGATATAGTGACACTTATGGTGCAAGACCTCTTAGACGTGCAATACAAACTTATATAGAAGATGAGATTGCAGAATTATATCTCAAAAATGTATTATATGATGGTTGTACTGTTATTGTTGCAAAAGAAGAAAATGAATTAAATATATATGCCAGTGAAGGCATTAAAAATTAATATCAGCATCCTTTGTATTTTAATGACAAAGGATGCTTTTTTACCCTTCGGTGTTTAAATCATTACGAGAAAATGCAAAACAGTTAAACTTAACTTGTATTCATATGTGTAATTTGGTGTATTTATTGGTATAATATATATAACTTATATTGAAAAGGAAGGACATATGAAACAATTTAAAACGAATAAAATAATATTTACAGTGATGTTAGTTGGTCTTTATGCTATTTCACTTTATTTATTAAGTCAATATAGCACCTTAAATATAATCGATACTGTTATGATAACGCTTATTGTAATCATTGGATTAATGGCTATTCACTTATCAATTATGATGGGATTGATTACAACATTTTTGGTGACTCTTGGGTATGGAGTTTATGTTATCATATCAGGTACAACAGATATTTTTGAACCGGTTACGATTAATTATTATTATTTAATAGTTCCTACAACGGTTGCTGTTGTCGCTGGTATGATTGGATTGTTAAATGAAAAATATCTAAGAACATCAGATGATTTTTCTGACAAATACGAAGAACTTGTACGAGTTGATGCGTTAACAGGTTTTAGAAATGAAAAAGATTATTATGAAAATCTAGAAGCAGAGGTAGATCGTGCCAAACGATATGAACAGCCGTTATCATTGTTATTGATACATATTGAATCCTTTGATGATTTAAATCATTTATATGGACTTAGTCAAGGTGAAAAATTTCTAAAACATTTATCAGAGTTTATTGTAGAAATTACCCGACAAAGTGATCAACATTATAGAATCAAACATAATCTGTTTGCAATCATACTGCCCAATACTGACTTTGATGGTACCGCCTTATTAAAAGAACGTTTTATAAAGGAGTTTGAATCTCTAAATATTGTTGTTAAAAGCAGTCATCAAAAAGTTTCTATAGAAATTGATATAGTTTTCGAAACATATAAAACAGATTTAGATGTTGAAACGTTTCATAATCAAGCGATTGATAATCTAATAATAGGACCAGGAGGTGCAGAGAATGAAGAAATTAATTAGTTTACTACTTGTCTTAATGATATTAATAACTCAATTATCATTTGTCTTTGCATTCGATGAAGAAGAATATTATGTACAAGTCGGAGCTTTTAAATCTCAAACGAAAGCTGAAAAGTATAATAATTACATGACTAGTATAGGGTATAAGTCTGTCACAATAAAAATATATGATTTACACAAAGTATTTTTAGGACCGTATAGTTCAGAAGAGGAAGCAAGGGATATCTTAGAAACTTACAAATTGGTTGGTGGACAGGGATTCTTTGTCATTGGTAGCCAAATGTATTATCAACCTCCTGAACAGGAAGTCGAAGAAACCACTGAAACGGAAACTGAAGATACTACAGAAGAAGTGACAGAAGAAACAACAGAAGAAGTTACTGAAGAAACAACAGAAGAGGCTGCTGAAGAAACAACAGAAGAGGCTGCTGAAGAAACAATAGAGGATGCAACAGAAGAAACAACCGAAGAAGCGACTGCTGTGGAAGAAACAGAAGTGGTTGAAGAAGAAGCTGAAACAATTGAAGTTAAGGTAATAGAATCAGAACAAGAAGAGAAACCTGATTATAAGTTATTTACAATAATACTTATAGTGATGTTATGGGTGCTATTCATTATCATCTTGGTAATTTTCAGATTGAACCAAAACAAGAGTAGTATTAGATAAGATCACTTATGTGATCTTTTATTTTACATGTTATTAGTAGGAAATAGTTAGTTGTAAGTTTATTTGGGTATACAATACTATGGAGGTGGATATATGCTGAAACATATTTGTAAGTGCGGTTATATTTATAATTCTGTCTATGGAGATATTAGTGCTGATATTGAACCGGGGGTCAAGTTTGCTGATTTACCAAAGGATTGGCAGTGTCCATTCTGTGGTTTGGATAAAGATTCTTTTGCGGAACAGGACAAAAAGAAGAAAGCAAAATTTGTTTCTTTAAGATAACTATTGACTTATGTAAAAGACTTTGTTATATTATACGTAATTCCGGTAGGGAATATGTAGATGGAGGATTTTATGAGAATAGCAAATAAATTAACGGATTTAATTGGAAAAACACCTTTATTAGAATTAGAAAGGTTTGGACAAGAACAAAAGCTAGAGGGTAAAGTAATTGCTAAATTGGAATACTTCAATCCTCTTGGAAGTGTTAAAGATCGTGCAGCGTTATATATGGTAGAAACTGCTGAACGTGATAGTTTGCTTACAGAAGGTACGGTAATTATCGAGCCGACAAGTGGTAATACAGGTGTCGGTTTAGCTTTTGTTGCAGCTACAAAAGGATATAAACTTATTTTAACAATGCCTGACACGATGAGTATCGAAAGAAGAAACTTATTGTCAGCATTGGGAGCGGAATTGGTATTAACACCAGGTAAACTTGGGATGAAAGGATCGATTGATAAAGCTTTAGAATTAGCAAAAGGTTATGAAAAAGCTTATGTTCCTCAACAATTTGAAAATAACGCCAATCCACAAGCTCATCGTGAAACTACAGCAATTGAAATAATAGAAGATACGGATGGAAAAATTGACATCTTTGTTGCAGGTGTTGGTACGGGTGGTACCATTACAGGCGTTGGAGAGGTCTTGAAAGAGAGATTGCCACATGTTAAGATAGTAGCAGTTGAACCAGAAGATTCTGCTGTTCTTTCAGGCGAAGGTCCTGGACCACATAAGATTCAAGGTATTGGTGCAGGTTTTATACCAAAGAATTTAAATGTAGATGTTATAGATGAAGTGATTAAAGTTTCTAATGATGAAGCGTTTAGTACCAGCAAATTAGTGGCACATAAAGAAGGTCTATTAGTTGGTATTTCATCTGGTGCAGCATTAGCTGCGGCATCTGTCTTGGCATCTCGACCTGAAAACAAAGGAAAAAACATAGTGGTTTTACTTGCAGACTCTGGAGAAAGATATTTATCGACATCACTATATAGTTAGAGAGGCATCTATGTTAGATCAAGCATTAAAAGTAGCAAAAGAAGCAGCTGTTTTGGCTGGAGAAAAGATAATGGAGATTTATAAGACTGACTTTGAGATTTCTTATAAAGAAGACGATTCGCCTTTAACTTGTGCAGATCGTGCAGCAGATGAGGTCATCGAAGCCATTATATCAAAAGCATATCCAGACCATGCCATACTTTCTGAGGAATCTGCTGATGATTCTAATAGACTTGATGAAACATATTGTTGGATAATAGATCCTTTAGATGGAACCAAAGAATTTATTCATCATACAGATGAATTTACAGTTAACATAGCTTTAGTTAAGAATGGTCATTCTATTCTAGGGGTTGTGTATGTACCTGTCACAGGTGAATTATATTATGCAACTAAAGGTCACGGAAGTTTCTATGAGTACAAAGGCGAAATAACTAGAAATAAAGTTTCTCATAGAATCGACCGTATAAGAGTTTTATCCAGTAAATATCATAAGTCTAAAGAATTTTTAGATTTAATAGAAGATCATGCTTCTATTATCAGTTCAGTTGAAGGTGTTGGAAGTTCTTTAAAAGGTTGCTTAATAGCTAGAGGTCTAGCAGAAGCTTATTATAGATTTGGTTTAACCAGCGAATGGGATACTGCAGCGGTACAACTTGTTGCAGAAGAAGCAGGTGGTGTGTTTAAACAATTGGATCATAGTGAGATGACTTATAATAGAGTAGATACACTAAATCGAAAAGGATTTTATATTGTAAATACAGATGAAAATGTATTAATTGATTAGACAGCCATTGGCTGTCTATTTTATTTTCCTAAGAAAAACTTACAACTTTATTAATTCTTTTACTAAATGTTGAAAATATTTACTATATTATTTATAGTAAATATTAGAAGAGAGGTAATTATGGCTACTATAAAAGATATTTCAAAAGAAGCTGGGGTTTCGCCAGCTACCGTATCAAGAGTTCTTAATCACGATAAAACATTGTCTGTGTCAAAGGAGAAAAGAAAACTGATATTTGAAGTTGCTGAGAGACTATCGTATGTACCACCAAGAAACAGAAAAAAGACTCAAGTAAAAGCTAAGTATCGGATTGGGTTGATTCATTGGTATACCATTGATCAAGAGTTAGAAGATCCTTATTATTTATCCATTAGAATCGGTATTGAGAAACAGGCTTATGAACGTCAAGTGGATATAGTTAAATTATATGCGCCATCAAAAGAAGATTTAGATCATCTAAAAGGTGTAGATGGTATGATTTGTATTGGAAAGTTTTCGGACTCAGACATTAAAAAGTTTGATAGAATATCAAAGAATCTTGTATTTGTAGATTCTTCACCATTTGAAGAAAACTATGACAGTGTGGTTGTGGATATAGAAAAATCCGTAAATAAAATCATAGATCATTTTATCAGCACAGGTTGTAAAAGCATTGGTTTCATCGGCGGGCGCGAGTTTGCTGGTGTTGAAAATAATCCTATAGGTGAAAAAAGAAAAGAAGCTTTTAAGGCTTATTTATCAAAGTTGGATTGTTTGGATGAAGATCAAATTTATGTTGGTAAATTTTTAGCAGAGAGTGGCTATCAATTGATGAAGCAAGCTATTAACGAGTCAGATCAGTTACCAGAAGCATTTTTTATCGCCAGTGATTCGATGGCTGTTGGTGCTTTAAGAGCATTACATGAACATGGTATCAAAGTACCAGATGTGGTACAAATTGTTGGCTTTAATGATATTCCAACATCTAACTATACAATTCCACCATTAACAACACTTCGTGTTCACAAAGAGTTTATGGGAGAAACATCTATAAAACTTCTATTGGAACGAATAGAAGACCATCGTTTGATTTCTAAAAAAGTTGTTGTTCCAACTGAATTGGTCATTCGAGAGAGTAGCAAGTAAAAAGTTTACTAAATATATTGACTTATAATTTTAAATTTACTAAAATAGAGTAAACAGGAGGATAAGTCATGAAAAATGAATTGAAGATTATATATGAACAAGCTTTTGATAAGAAAGACGATTTACAATACTTTTTTTCGCCAGGAAGAGTCAATTTGATTGGTGAACATACAGATTATAACGGTGGTCATGTTTTTCCAAGTACAATATCTTTAGGTACTTATGGAGTTGCTTCAAGAAGAACAGACCAATTTATAAGATGTTATTCAGCTAATTATCCAGAGCTTGGATATGTTGAGCTAAAACTGGATCAATTGGCATTTGATAAAGATCACGAATGGGTTAACTATGTAAAAGGGGTCATCATTCAGTTTGAAAAAAGAGGGTATACATTCGAGTCTGGTTTTGATTTAGCGATAAAAGGTAACATACCTGGTGGCGGGTTGTCATCGAGTGCTTCTTTAGAGTTGTTAATCTGTGTGATGTTTGAAGGCCTTTATGGATTTGATATCGATAGACTTGAGATGGTAAAGCTAAGTAGAGCTGTTGAAAATGAGTATATCGGTGTTAATTGTGGCATTATGGATCAATTTATTATAGGCATGGGAAAAAGAGATCATGCGATATTACTAGATACCAATACACTTGAATACAAACATGTAAAACTGGATTTAAAAGATTATATCATTTTGATTGGCAATACCAATAAGAAAAGAACATTAGCAGATTCTAAATACAATGAACGATACCGCGAGTGTCAAACTGCGCTTAAACTCATGCAATCAGTTGTTGATATTAAGTCACTTGGTGAATTAACAATTGAAGCATTCGAAGCAAATAAACACGTTTTAACAGATGATGTGTTGTTTAGGCGTGCACGACATGCAGTTTATGAAAACCAAAGAACTTTGGCTTCATTTGAAGCGTTAAAAAAGGGTGATTTATTAGCTTTTGGTCAATTTATGAATGAGTCTCACGAATCGTTAAAAGATGACTATGAAGTGTCTTGTGATGAATTGGATACAATGGTCTATAGTATGAGACAACAAGATGGTGTCATTGGATCAAGAATGACAGGAGCTGGATTTGGTGGCTGTACAGTCAGTTTGGTAGCTAAAGCTAATGTAGATGAAGTCATTGATGTTGTGAGCCGTGACTACTTAAATGAAATTGGTTATGCAGGAGATTTTCATATCGTGGAAATTGGCGATGGCGCATGTAAATTATAGGAGGCTTTATGAGTATATTAGTAACAGGTGGCGCAGGTTATATTGGGTCACATGCTGTTAGGGGACTTATTGATAAGGGATATGATGTTGTGATAGTTGATAACTTGGAAACAGGGTATCAAAATGCGGTAGATCCGAGAGCTAAGTTTTACAATGGTGATATTAGAAATATCAGTTTTTTAAATGATATGTTTTCAAAAGAAGATATCAAAGGCGTGATACACTTTGCAGCCAATTCATTGGTTGGAGAGAGTATGGTGAATCCTTTAAAATACTTTGATAACAATGTACATGGTACACAAGTACTTTTAAAAGCGATGCTTAAATACAATGTTAAACATATTGTATTTTCATCAACAGCAGCAACATATGGAGAGCCTGTACGTAGTCCAATAGATGAAACACATCCAACTGCACCTATTAATCCATATGGAGAGGCTAAGTTGATGATGGAAAAAGTGATTAAATGGACATCAACAGCCCATGATTTAACTTATGTGTCTTTAAGATATTTTAATGTAGCAGGAGCACATCCTTCTGGAGAAATAGGGGAGAGTCATAATCCAGAAACACATTTGATTCCGATTATTCTTCAAGTCCCTCTTGGGAAAAGAGATAAGTTAAGTGTATTTGGTGATGATTATGATACCAAAGATGGTACGTGTATCAGAGATTATATTCATATTGAGGATTTAGTAAATGCTCATATCAAAGCACTTGAATATTTATTTGAAGGTAATACTAGTGATATCTTTAACTTAGGATCAGGGGATGGTTATTCGATTTATGAAATGCTAGAAGCAGCAAAAGAAGTAACCGGAACTGATATTCCATATGAGATAGCAAATAGAAGAGCAGGCGATCCGGCTGTTTTAATAGCATCTAATCAAAAGGCGAAAGAAGTACTTGGATGGTCTCCAAAATACACAGATGTTAAAGATATCATTAATAGTGCGTGGCAGTTTCATAAGAAGTTTCCAGACGGATTTAAGGAGTAGAGATGACATTATATGAAGCGATAGAAGGCTTAACTCAATATGCAGTTGATTCGAATTTAATCAACGAAATGGATAGAGTTTATTGTAGAAATAGAGTCCTGGACACTTTAAATCTTTTAAATTTTGATTCTGTTGATATAACCAGCACCAATCATTTTGACTGTTTAAAAGTACTGGTAGACTATGCTGCGGGTCAAGGAATTATTGAATCCAACAAACCACCATATAGTGATTTGTTTGAATCCAAAGTGATGGATGTTTTTATGCCAAAACCTTCTGAAGTAATTAGACAGTTCAATTCAAAAATGAAAGTATCACCTGAAGAAGCAACGGACTATTATTATGATTTATCAAAAAAAAGTCACTATATCAGACTGGATAGAACCTCTAAAAATATGTTGTGGCAGGTTGATACATCATATGGTGTAGTGGATATCAGTATTAATTTATCTAAACCTGAGAAAGATCCCAAAGCTATAGCAGCAGCACTTAATAAAGTGGAGAACAATTATCCTAAATGTCTATTATGTAAGGAAAATGAAGGGTATAGTGGTCATGTAAATCATCCGGGTCGACATAATCACAGAATTGTTCCAATGATGCTTCAGAATGAAGAGTGGTTTTTACAATATTCACCGTATGCCTATTTTAATGAACATAGTATTATTTTAAAAACATCACATGAAAATATGGTGATTTCACATAAAACATTTAGCAGATTATTGGATTTCATTGACTTAATGCCACATTATTTTATTGGATCTAATGCTGATTTACCATTGGTAGGTGGTTCACTTTTAACACATGATCATTATCAATGTGGCAAAAATGAATTTGCCATGGAAAAAGCAACTGTAATTGGTGCCTTTATGATTGACAGTGTTCAAGTTGAACATCTAAATTGGCCTTTAAGTGTTCTAAGAATATCTGATAAGGATAGATCAAAAGTAGAAGCAGTAGCGTGTAAGATATTTGATGCATGGATAACATATGATGATAAAGAGCTAAATATTAGAGCTTTTACAGAAGATGTAAGACATAATACAGTAACACCGATAGCTAGAATGAAAAACGGCATCTATCAATTGGATTTGGTTCTTAGAAACAATCGATTAGATGATAAACATCCAACAGGTATTTTCCATCCTCACCCTGAAGTTCATCCAGTTAAAAAAGAAAATATTGGATTGATTGAAGTCATGGGACTTGCTGTACTTCCAAGTCGTTTGGTTGAAGAGATGAATATGCTGACGAATCATATTGTTTCTAATACATTATTAGACGATAATAAGTTTGAAGATATTCTTACTAAAATTGAGGAAAAGATTACATCTAAAGACCGAGAGCATGTTTATGAAACGGTAAGACAAGTGATTGGTGAAGTTTTTGTCAGAGGTTTAGAAGATTCCGGTGTATATAAACAAAATGAAGAAGGTTTTATAGGACTGTCAAAGTTTGTTAAAACACTATAATATAAAGACCATGTCAGCGACATGGTCTTTTATATTACTTGTTATTTAATAGTTTTCTGATTAATGACGTTGAATCTAATAGTGGTGAAATAGATTCGTCGTGATTTAATGTATCAATAACATTAGCCGTAAAGCCTGACATTTCAACAGTTCTAAACCACTCAGCGTTTTTAATGTTTTCTGGGACATAAGTTAGATTTGTTGCATAAACTCTATCTAATAATCCATTCTTATAATATTCTTCAAACATATCAGGACCACTTGTAAACAATGCAAAAGATACAGCAACAAATATTTTGTTAGCACCTCTAGACTTAAGTTCTCTACAAATATCAAACACTGACTGTCCTGAAGCGATCATGTCGTCAACGATTAAAACGTTACATCCTTCAACGTCTCTACCTAAATAGTCATGCTGAACAATAGGGTTTTTACCATCTACAACTTTAGTATGATCTCTTCTCTTATAGAATAAACCAGTATCTACTCCAAGATTACTTGAGTAATAAAGTGCTCTATCCATTGCACCCGTATCTGGACTGATAACAACCATATTTTCTGGATTGATATCTAATAAATCTTCCTGCGTCACAAGAGCCTTTAAGATCTTATAAGTTGGATGAACATTTTCAAATGAAATTAAAGGAACTGCATTTTGAATCGTTGGATCATGAGCATCAAAAGTAATAATATCTTTAACACCTAAACGTTCAAATTCTTGTAATGCTAAAGCACAATCAAGTGATTCTCTACCTTTTCTTCTATGTTGTCTAGAAGCATATAGTAAAGGCATAATCAGAGTAATTCTTCTAGCTTTACCTGCTATTGCAGATAAGGCACGCTTAATATCTTGTAAGTGATCATCTGGACTCATATGATTTTCAAATCCAAACATCTTATAAGTACATCCGTAATTACCTACATCACATAATATATAAACATCTTTACCACGTATTGATTCGTTTATAACAACTTTACCTTCACCGTTGGAAAATCTGATTTCATCAATTGAAATTAAGTGTGAATCTTTTTCTCTAGTACTTGATAGTTTTTCATCAATTGGGTGTGCAATTTCTTGACAACTACTTAATGCTATTATCGCTAAATCACCATATGGTAATTTGTTGCGTTCCTCTTTAGTCAAAACATCCTCCTTAGTTCGTAACAATTTACTACCCTAATATACAGGTTTTACACAACTAAATCAACTTACTTATTGAATTTTAAGGAACTTTTTTATTTGGC
>Ga0209379_10001251_pt1 | contig 17186 bp, 11 predicted proteins | sample tdDd001_FD_187124 | JGI IMG/M metagenome (GOLD analysis project Ga0209379, IMG submission 187124) | Marine sediment microbial communities from the Atlantic coast under amendment with organic carbon and nitrate - tdDd00.1 (SPAdes)... | ecosystem: Environmental > Aquatic > Marine > Coastal >...
AGCAGCTAATGTGGAAGGCATGCTAACAAGTTATGGGAACTATAAGGGATTTATTCCTTTTAAAAACATTGAAGACTGTAAAAAGTCTGATCTGACCAGGGCGCGCGATGAGGAGGTGATCACCAATGTGCAAAGCATGTTATCGGTAATGAAGGATTCCCCTACAGAAAGAGCCGAAGCAGGAATATCCGATGAACGTTTGGCTGCTTTCGAGGCAAAAATTACTGCCGCTTCGGATATTTTATATGCCCCTGGAAAATTTCGTTTGCAGCAGCACGATATCAATGTGAAGATTGATGAGGAACTGGATGGATTCAAAACATTGTTGAATGATTCTTTAAAACCTAATGTGCGCTCGAACTATGCCGATAGCAATCCCGATTTGTACAAGGCATTCTTAAATGCGATACACACCGATGCCTTGCCAACAAAGACAAAGGTGATTACCGGTAGTTTTAAAAATGAAAGTGGTGAGCCGGTAAGCGATGTGTGGGTACAGTTGGATGAGGAGAAGCCTGTGAAAAAAGGTGGCAAAAAAGGTCAATTCTATTTTTACAATGTGTCAGCCGGACAACACAGCCTGTTGTTCACTAAAGAATCCTACAAGCAGGAAAAAAGAGTATTTATGCTCGAAGCCGACCATACGATGAATTTCGATATCATCTTTATATTGGAAGAGGTGATTGTGGAAAGTGATACGGATGCATAATATTTCAATGCTAAAATCCTTTAAGAGCCCAATTTTACTGGGCTCTTTTTAATATGTACACCTGTGGTTTAGCAGTAGTTTTTGAATGGTTAAATAAATTTATATTGATTCTAAGGAAATTAAACTAAAATATGTAAAGAAGAGTAGGGGAATAGTTTTAATTTTATTGGCATTGAAGAAAGGTCCGTACAAATAATATTACCAGTAAGCTCAAGAAATTTTAAATATGACTGATAGAAGCGCAATTGATACGATAGTTGGTTATTTTTATCAATTTGACAAAACGATCTTAGATATACTGAATAGTGATAATGAACAAACTGTCGTTGTTGAAGGTATTGAGGATATAGATTTGGTCTCCCCTGACGAAACAATTGCAGTTCAGTGCAAATACTATGAAAAATCTGAATATAATCACTCAGTAATAAAGAAACCATTAATGCTAATGCTAAAGCATTATGCAGGATTATTGAAATCAGGCTCACCTAGAATAAAGTATCATTTGTATGGTCATTACAAATCAGGACAAGAGAAATTATCGCTTCCTCTGTCAAATGATTATCTTAAGACTAACTTTCTCACTTATACAAAAAATGAATCAATAGTCATAGACGAAAAAAAGACAACTAAAAGAGTAACTCATAAACTATATGAGGAATTGGGTTTGTCTGACGAAAACTTATCAGACTTTATTAATTTACTGACTATTGATATTAATGCTCCTTCTTTCGAAAATCAATTAAATGAGATTTTCAATAAACTTTGTGAGCACTTTAGTTGCGATATATTTGAAGCTGAAAACTTTTACTACAATAGTGGATTAAAAGTTATCAAGGACTTAAGTATAAAACAAGATGTCGCTAATAGAAGTATTACAAAGCCGTCTTTTCTGAGTGATATAGACACCAAACAATTATTATTTAATAGTTGGTTCGTCCACTATAAAGGCAAGACTAAGTATTTCAGAGAAGTCAAAAGAAATTACTTTAATACAGGTTTAAATACAAATCCTTATGAAAGATTCTTTCTTTTTGAGGTGAAAGCATCTGATAGAATACAAAACATCAAAGAGATTATTAGGATTATTCAAAATCGATGGTCTAAACTATCACGATTAGAAAAGAATTCCTTTTGCCCATATGTATATATTCATAATTTGGATGAATTAAAGGTTCAACAAGTAAAGCAAGAATTATTTGATGAAGGAATGACTTTAAAAGATGGTTATGATTTTTTAGGAGCAAAATTCAACGTTAATAGTCTACTTAAACAAGCTACAAATCAAAGTGGTATTAAAATAAAATTTATCAATTCATTAACCGATTTAAATTGTTTACTCAATCATATTATAGCTCCAAAGGAAATTTATCAATTTTTTCAAAGCAACAGTTACTATAATAACGAAAGCTGTAAGCATATAAAAATACAAATCGAAGAAACCTTAGACATAAAAAGTATTGTGTAATGACAGAACTAGACAATAAACTGAATGCAGAAGTTATTTCTGTTTTTCCTAATAAAGTGAAAATATCTGTTCCAGACTTGAATGCATTTAAACTTGCGGAGGAACATTTGAAAGTAGGTTCATATTTACGAATATGTGATAGTGAAGATGTTATCCTTCTGGCAATTATTGAAAATTTCTCAATAGAAGTTTCTGAAAAAAATGGAGTTCCTGACAGAAACTATATTTTAGAAGCTAATCCATTAGGTGTAATCCGAGATGGAGTATTTGAACGTGGAGGTGATTCAATAGCAATACCACCGAAGAAAGTAGAACCAGCTAAAATTGAAGAAATAGCTACTATATTTGAAGATTCTTTAGAAACGAAAGAGAAGTTTACATTCTGTTCATTATCATCAAATAATGATATAAAGATACCTGTTAATGGTAATAAATTCTTTAATAAGCATATTGCAATTGTAGGCTCAACAGGTTCTGGTAAATCACATACCTTAGCGACAATAATTCAGAAAGCCACTTCTGATAAAAATGGTGAATTTGACTTAAATAATTCACATGCTATAATATTTGATATTCATTCAGAATACAAATCCGCTTTTCCTAATTCAAACTTAATAGATATTTCGAATTTAATTTTGCCTTATTGGTTATTAACAAGTGAAGAACTTGAAGAACTTTTCCTAGATACAGAGGCAAATGACCATAATCAAAGAAATGTTTTTAAAGAAGCGGTAGTATCCAATCGCATCAATAATTTTACAGGGAGTGAGGAAAATAAAAGTAAAATTCATTATGACTCACCATTATACTTTGATATAAATGAAGTTCTTATTTTCGCAAAGAATAAAAATGAAGAAGTAATTAGTACAGGCGAAGTATATAAGAGTGGAGAAAAAAAAGGATTAGAAAAAACTACACAAGGTAGTTTGTATGGTAAGTTAACAAATTTTGTTAGCCGCCTAGAGAACAAGCTGCATGATAGACGGTTAGATTTTTTGTTAGGTCAAAAATCTAAAGATATTTCATTTGAAGATACTCTCGGACAGTTGCTTGGATATTCTAATAAATCTAATGTAACAGTAATTGATTTAAGTGGTGTTCCTTTTGAAGTTCTAAGTATTACTGTATCGTTAATTTCTAGAATAATATTCGAGTATGGATATTTCTACAAGCGTCTAAGAATGTCAAAAGATAAGGATGAGAAGATAAATAATGATATTCCAATACTGTTGGTTTATGAAGAAGCTCATAAGTATGTTCCTAATAGTGATCTTGCAAAATATCGTTCTTCAAAAAAGTCTATTGAAAGAATAGCAAAAGAAGGAAGAAAATATGGAGTTACTCTTTTATTAGCCAGCCAAAGACCTTCAGAGATTTCGGAAACAATTTTTTCGCAATGCAATAATTTTGTTGCGATGCGATTAACAAATCCGAATGATCAAAATTATGTAAAAAGATTATTGCCTGATACACTTGGTAGTTTAATTGATAAAATGCCATCTTTAAAAGCCGGTGAAGCATTATTGATTGGTGAATCTGTTGTGCTACCGTCTATTGTACAAATAGATGAATGTGAGCAACCTCCATCCTCAAATGATATTCCTTATTGGGAATTATGGAAGGATGAATGGAAGGACCTTGATATAAATGCTATTAAAACAGAATGGTATAAATAGACAATGAAATGCCACGAATGGCTCATAAAGCATAGCTTGCCGCAGGCGAAACAAAGGCACACAACTTATAGCCGAGTCGTTGTGGTGCATTTAAGAAAACCGTACAAAATCCAGAAATAATTTAGAAATATGAATGAAATAATCTGCCCCAATTGCAAAAAAGCCTTTAAAGTTGATGAAGCTGGATTTGCAGATATTCTTAAGCAAGTTCGTGATCATAAATTTGAAGAAGAACTGAATAATAGACTAATTCTTGCTGAAAAAGAAAAAGTGAATGCTGTCAAATTAGCGGAAGCTAATGTGAAAAATACATTGCAGAAAGAACTGGCAGAAAAAGATAAAAGATTAACCGAACTAAAAGCCAAGAGCGATACAGAATTATCAGAAAAATTAGCTGCGAAAGAAACAGAAATTTCTGATATGAAGTCGATGATTGAAAAAGCAGAAACTGAGAAAAAATTAGCAGTGTCAGAAGCAACTAAGGAAATTGAAAAAGAGCGTGATGATCTTGTTAATAGCTTAAACGTCAAAGAGACTGAAAAAGAGACTGCTGTCAAATTAGCTGAGGCAAATATTCAAAATACATTGCAAAAAGAATTAGCAGAAAAGGATAAAAAACTAACTGAGCTAAAAGCCCAAAGCAATGCTGAATTATCAGAGAAGTTAGCTACAAAAGAAATAGAAATTTCAGAGATGAAGTCGATAATTGAGAAAGCAGAAACTGAGAAAAAATTAGCAGTATCAGAGTCTACTAAGGAAATTGAAAAAGAGCGCGACGACCTTGTTAATGATTTAAAGATTAAAGAAACTGAAAAAGAATTACTTGAAAAATCTGTAAGAGAACATTTTACCAATAAGCTTATTACGAAAGATGAAACCATCAAAATGAAAGATGATGAAATTGCTCGTTTAAAAGATTTCAAACAGAAGCTTTCGACAAAAATGATAGGTGAAACTTTAGAGCAACATTGTGAATCTGAGTTTAATAAATTACGAGCCACTGCTTTCCAAAGAGCCTATTTTGAAAAAGATAATGATTCGCGTCATGGAAGTAAAGGTGATTTCATTTATAAAGAAATGGATGATGCAGGAAATGAAATTATTTCAATCATGTTCGAAATGAAAAATGAGAATGATGGCACTGCTACTAAAAAGAGAAATGAGGATTTCTTTACTAAACTTGACAAGGATCGTAAGGGAAAGAATTGTGAATACGCAGTTTTAGTCTCTCTTTTGGAATCCGAGAATGAATTCTACAATACTGGTATAGTCGATGTTTCTCATAAGTTTGACAAGATGTATGTTGTTCGACCTCAATTTTTTATACCAATCATAACACTTCTTCGTAATGCTGCAATGAATTCCTTGAAATACAAGGCTGAACTTAATATGATAAGAAATCAAAATGTTGATATTACCAATTTTGAAGAAAAGATTGAGGTATTTAGAAAAGGGTTTGCATATAATTATGATTTAGCTAGTAGAAAATTTAAAACTGCTATTGACGAAATCGATAAAACGATTACTCATCTTCAAAAAACGAAAGATGCTCTTTTATCATCTGAAAATAATTTACGTTTAGCAAATAATAAAGCAGATGACTTGACGATTAAAAAACTGACATACGGGAATCCAACAATGAAAGCAAAATTTGATAACATATAAGAAACGACCCTGCTAGCTCGAGCTTAGCTTCATTTATAGCTCGTGCTTTGCAAAGGCAGAAACATATCTCGCTTCCGATCGAAACAAAGTTTGACGAAGTCAATCTTTCGTGTGGGCTTGTATTAAAGAATAACAGATAAGTGGTGTAAGTCGCATGGCATCTTACGCAATTTGAATTATTAAATAATAATTGAATAAAGTAATAATTATGGGAAGCTCTGACCAAACATTTAAAAAACAAAAAGGGAAATCACATTTAGATAAAGATTTCTTAGAAGAGTTGAAGCATAAACTGTGGTCTACTCGTGGTAGTAGGTTTCAAGCAAGTGACAGACTTAAGACCAGAAATAAGTATTCTGTATTAAGTATTAGCCTTCTTTCTGCATACCTAATTATATTTGGTTTACTTTCAGTTTATAACTTATATAACCCTGAAACTATATCTGAGAACCTAATCCCATTTACAATTACTTCATTGTCAATATTTTTGTTGGTTTTTTCACTTTTTGAAAATTCTAAGGAATATTCCCATAAAGCAATTCAGTTTCACAATTGCGCTCTTGAAATAGCTAGACTTTATAATGAACTTCAGAATTTTAAATCATATAATGATGAAGCTTCAATAAAAGATAAAAAAGAATTCTCTTTTGAACTACAATGTAAGTACCAATCTATATTGGAAAAATATGAAAATCATTTACAAATTGACAACAAGATTTTTAAATCAGAACATAGAGATTATTACGACGACATCAAATGGTATCAAGTAGCTAATTATCGAATTGAATATTTTTTTAAGACATATTTCTTGTATTTGATATCAATCGTATTGCCTGGCATTGTGTTGTCTTATATAATGTTAAAAATAATTTGAATGGTACCCTCGCTACAGCATGAGTCCTCTTGTGTGGTATTGAGAACAAGAGGTTTTGGTGAAAAATAAAAATAAAAAGTTTCCGAAGTCAAAAGCAAATTATAGGCTAGAAGGAGTCGTAAATATAAATTTCATAATATGGTAGGAGTTTATTTTGTAAGCATTGTGGTAGTTGAGTGGGTTGACTTACTAGATTAGAATGTAAAGAAATTTTACTTGATTGTTTGCGTTATTGTCAAGAACATAATAGAGCTTGCGTAATATGCTCAGATAGTCCCAGTATGCTATGGCTGCTAATCTATCCTATAAAAATGTATCCACGAATTGTAAATTAACCTGAAAAATATTAATGATGAAATAATTAATAAAAATGAAAAGAATAGTACTGGTATTTATCGCATTAATTTTCTCGGTAAGTCTATATTCTCAAACATCAACTGGTATAAAGTACTTTAAGGATGTTGAACAATTGCGTGAAGTAAAAGAAAAGAAAGGGATATTTATTGAAAGTAGCGAGTGTTTAAATGACAGCATAAAAAGAGTAACATTTAAAAACATTAGTACGGATAGAACCATTTGGATAAAAGTGTATAAGTACAATAAACCATTTGGTAATTGGTACTATTATAATGGAAATGGACAATTAACAAATAGAATATTGTATGGATACGATAAGCCAGAAGGATATTATAGATGCGATATTGATGACAGGTTACATTCTGGAAAATTGGTAGAATTAAATAAAGAAATCGCATTAGTTTTTAAAGATAAACAGATATCAAAACAGTATGAACATGGTTTTATGCAATGGGTGGCTATAAATGTTGTGTATCCATATGGTGCCAGAGATCGGGATATTCAGGGAGAAGTTGTGGTTGGGTTTACGATTGATGAATTAGGAACAATTGGTTCAGTTCAAATTGTAAGAGGTGTGCATGAATTACTCGATAAAGAATCTTTAAATGTTGTAAAGCAATTGCCTCAATTTGAGCCTGTAAAATTGAATGAGAAAAATATTGGAGTGTATATTGAGTGTCCAATAAGATTTTCGCTTGAGTAAGGAATATTGGTGGCCTTCATTCTTTACCCATGGGTTCCTCACCTAAATGGCTCATTCCATTTTATTCACTGACTACTTCCTCTCCTTAAGGAGAGGATTGAGGTGAGGTGTGTTATTCCTTATTCTATTTAGGAAGACATGCGGTAGTATGGGATAAATCTACGCTTAGTCATGAATATTAAAGTGAGCTATTAAGAGCTTGTAAAGCACAATATCTTAATACAGAAAGCCTTCGCTAATTAGCCGAAGGCTTTTTTTATGAGTTTTATCATGTTTATCATAGTTTATAAGGAGTCTAAATTCAAATTACATGTGTTTTACGGCATTTTATGTTGAGCGTATCGAAATATTTTTATGGGTTGAATAATTCCAGAGCTCTTTTGTTTACTGCTATTTGGGAGTTGTTGATTTGTTAAGTTAAGTTTTATTTTTGTGCATATTGGTAAGCTACTGTGTTTAAGAGTTTTTTGAATAAATAGAGAAAAATTTCTTTAATTTTTTTATCTTCAGAGTGAAACTCTATTAGTATTAACCCAAACACCTAAAGTTTATGGATTTTCAAGAAAAATTAGTGAACGAATTGGTTGCCAAACACGGAACAGAACGCGAGAACTTGCTTCCGATTCTTCAAGGCGTTATTGATGAGGAACGCTATTTATCCGAAGAGGCAATATTGAAGATTGCTAAAGAAATGAGTATTCCAGCTGCCGATGTATATGGAACGGCAAGTTTTTATTCCTTTTTGGATACAGAACCAAGAGGCAAGTATGTCATTCGCGTTTGTAAAACCATTACTTGCGCAATGAAAGGTAAAAATCAGATCATTCAAGCTATTGAAAGCTACTTGAAGGTAAAAGTTGGTGAAACTACCATCGATAAGAAGTTTACAATCTTACAAACGAACTGTTTGGGATGGTGTCATAAAGCGCCTGCCATGTTGGTGAACGATGAGGTGTATACTGAGTTGACACCAGAAAGCGTGGTGGATATTCTTCGTGAGTATAGAGAAGAAAATTAACATTCTAAAAAAGCAAAACTAACAATTAAAATACCCTCTGGTATGACAACAACTAAGAAACAGCTTCACAGAATCGATTTGATTTTCAAAAATGAAGAAGATTGTAAAGAGATTCTTAGAAATGCATTGGCAAGGTCCAATCAGGAAGTAATTAATGAGATGGTGAACTCCGGTCTCAAGGGTAGAGGAGGAGCAGGATTTCCAACTGGTTTAAAATGGAAATTAACTGCCGAGACAAAGGAGAAAGATAAATATGTAATTTGTAATGCCGACGAAGGCGAACCCGGAACATTTAAGGACAGGGAAATCTTAACAAGAGTTCCTCATAAAGTTTTATCGGGGATGGCTGTTTGTGCTAAGATTATAGGAGCACGAAAAGGCTGCATTTATTTAAGAGGAGAATATAGATTTTTGGTTCCTAACTTGAAAAAGGAATTGCGAAAATTTCATGATATACTAGACGAGCTAGGTCTGGATTTCCGTGTGGAAATATTTATGGGAAGTGGTGCATACATCTGTGGTGAAGAGAGTGCACTTTTGGAATCGATGGAAGGAAAACGCGGTGAACCTCGTAACAAGCCTCCTTTCCCAAGCGAATATGGTTTTAAAGGCAAGCCAACAGTGGTGAATAATGTGGAAACACTGGCTCACTCCTATACCATATTAAAGTTTGGAGCGAAGAAATTTAGAGATCTTGGAGTTAAAGACTCGAGAGGTTCAAAAGTATTTTCGGTGTCGGGAGATACGCCAATACCGGGAATCTACGAATTGGAACTGGGAATGTCGGTTCAGGATTTTGTTGATGATTTTGGTGATGGTGATACCAAAGCGGTTCAGGTTGGTGGCGCATCAGGATTTTTGGTTCCTAGAAAGCGTTTCAATAAAACATCTATCGGGTACCAGGGAAAACTTACGGGAATATCCTTACCTACCGGAGGATCGATGATGATCTTCAACAGTTCTCGTTCCATGTACAATGTACTGAACAATTACCTTGATTTCTTCGAGGAGGAATCATGCGGACAATGTACGCCTTGCCGTGTTGGTTGTCAGCAACTACTTAAAGGTATTCGCGCCGTTAAGCGCGGCGAAAAACCAGCCTCTTACCTTGACAAATTGTTAAAGCTTACAGATACAATGAAACTAACTGCCAAGTGTGGATTAGGGCAATCTGTAGCAAATTCATTTTCTTCTATTGTAGAGAATTTCCGTGAGGAGATGATTTATTAAACGGAAGTTATTCCAATAACTATTTAACAATTAAAAAAGAAAATTGATATGTCAAACATGGTTAATTTAACAATCAATGGAATAGCTGTTAGTGTTGAGGAAGGAAAAACAATTCTCGAGGCAGCAGAGAAACTCCATATAAAAATACCTACACTTTGTTACCATAAAGACCTTTGTGTTGCAGGAAACTGCCGCGTTTGTGTGGTAGAGCAGGTTGGCAATAACAAGTTGGTTGCATCATGTGCAATGCCTGTTTCGGAAGGTATGGAAATCAATACCAATACCTTAAAGGTAAGAAATTGTCGCAAGCATATTATTGAGCTTTTACTTACCGAGCACAACGAAGAGTGTACCAAGTGTTATCGCAATGGGCATTGCGAGCTTCAGGAACTTTCGGCGGAATATCAGATTACGAATCAGGATTTTATCGATTTGGTTCCAGATAAGAACTATACCATTGATAAATTGTCTCCTGCTATTGAAAAGGACGATTCCAAATGTATTCGTTGTCAGCGTTGCGTAAGAACCTGTGCCGAAATTCAATCGGTAGGTGCTATTGCAGTTGCTCACAAAGGAGCCGATATGAAGATTTCTACTTTCTTCGACAGAGCTTTGGATGAGGTGGTTTGTACCAATTGTGGTCAGTGTATTGTTCATTGTCCAACAGGTGCTTTAACCGAAAAATCGTATGTGGAGAGAGTTTGGGATGCTATTGCTTCTCCTGATACACATGTAGTGGTTCAAACAGCTCCTGCGGTAAGAGTAGGATTAGGTGAAGAGCTTGGTTTGCCTGCAGGAACAAGAGTAACCGGTAAAATGGTTTCTGCCTTGCGTCGTTTAGGGTTCGATTCTGTTTTGGATACCGATTTTACGGCTGACCTGACCATTATGGAAGAGGGAACAGAGCTGTTAACTCGTTTGAAGAGAGCTTTGGTTGATGATGATCCGGATGTAGCATTGCCTATGGCAACTTCTTGTTCTCCGGGTTGGGTGAAGTATATCGAGCACAAATATCCTGAGTATTTGCCAAATCTTTCGACTTGTAAATCGCCTCAGCAGATGTTTGGTGCGTTGGCAAAGACTTATTATGCAAAGAATATAAAAGTCGATCCGCAAAATGTTATTTCTGTATCTATTATGCCTTGTACGGCTAAAAAGTATGAAGCAAATCGTCCGGAAATGAAGGATAGTGGATATAAAGATGTCGATTTTGTTCTGACAACAAGAGAATTGGCTGTGATGATTAAGCAGGCAGGTATCGAGTTTGAAAAATTAAATGATGAGAAGTTTGATTCCATTATGGGAACATCATCGGGTGCTGGAGTTATTTTTGGTGCTACAGGTGGTGTTATGGAAGCTGCTCTTCGTACGGCATACGAGATTGTTACTGGTAGAGAAGTTCCATTTGAGAATTTGGACATTCTTCCGGTTCGAGGATTGGATGGCGTTAAGGAAGCCATAATTCCAATTGAAGGAACAGTAGAAGAGTGGCGATTCCTGGAAGGAGCAGAATTGAAATGCGCCATTACAAATGGTCTGGAGAATGCACATAAATTAATGGAAGATATAAAGGCTGGAGACAGATTCTATCATTTCATTGAGATCATGGCATGTCCGGGTGGTTGTCTTGGTGGTGGTGGTCAGCCATATCCAGTCGACGATGCTGTTCGATTGAAGCGTATGGAAGCATTATATGCTGAAGATGGAGATCTGCCAATCAGAAAGTCCCACGAAAATCCTGAAATCGTTAAGATTTATAAAGAATTCTTAGAGGAACCTTTAAGCCACAAATCTCACAAGTTGCTTCATACGTCCTATGTGAAGCGTGAGCAGTATTAATTATTAAGTAAGTTTGTAAAAAGAAAGATCCGGTGGAGACCGGATCTTTTGTTTTATATTATTTTTTCTGCTCAAGCCGCAGGGGCTCTTCCTTTCTCCATTGATGAGAAAGGAAGCAAAGAATCTAGGTCGCTTAAACCCAAACTGCTTCTACTTGAAAAACTTTAAGTGCGGCGAGGTGATCTTCGAACAAGTTCTCAGCTTCCTCGTCTTACTAAAAGTTCTTCTTCGTATTATCCGTTTGTCCTTAAGATGTCCTTAAAATCTTGAATAATTATAGGTAGTTTGTTTTTAGCTATACTAATCCTAAATGAACAATCTTTTTGAGACAGCCTCAATTGTATTATTTAATAGTTATAACTACTAATCAGTTTCGTTTTTCTGCTCAAGCCGCAGGGGCTCTTCCTTTCTCCATTGCTGAGAAAGGAAGCAAAGAATCTAGGTCGCTTAAACCCAAACGGCTTCTACTTGAAAAACTTTAAGTGCGGCGGGGTGATCTTCGAACAAGTTCTCAGCTTCCCCGTCTTACTAAAAGTTCTTCTTCGTATTATCCGTTTGTCCTTAAGATGCCCAGTAAGAGACGAATTAGTATTGGAAGTTTGCCTTAAACTTATAGTATTAAATAAGACCTTTCTTTTGAGACAATCTGTTTTATATAGTAGCTAAAGCTATTTCATCTATTCTTTCTGCTCAAGCCGCAGGGTGTTTTTACTTTTCCATTGATGAAAAGTAACAAAAATCTACGGCGCATCTACTTAGTGACCCATCGCGGCTCAAAAACGAATAGAAATAGATAGTCTCACTCGTTCCTCGTTCAACAGCATTTCTATTTTTCGTTTTTTTTCACCTATGGGACCCCACTTTCGTAGCTGATGCCGATCCCACAACTTGTAGCTTGTAACTTGAGATTTGAAGCTTAACTAAAACTGGTTGATTGTTTTTCGAATGGCAACAAGCTTTGTAAGTAGATCTTCTAGGTAATCTAAATGCAACATATTGGCTCCATCAGATTTTGCATTGGCTGGATCTGGATGTGTTTCGATAAAGATTCCGTCGGCTCCAACAGCAATACCTGCTTTGGCAACAGTCTCGATTAACTCAGGACGACCGCCAGTTACACCACCAGCTTGATTTGGTTGTTGTAAGGAGTGAGTAATATCCAAAACAACCGGGCAATTGTTTTCCTGCATTACTGGAATTCCTCTGTAGTCTACAATCATATCCTGGTAACCAAACATGTTACCGCGATCGGTTAATACAACCTGATCGTTTCCTGTTTCACGTACCTTATTCACTGCGAATTTCATCGATTCAGCAGCCAGGAATTGTCCTTTCTTGATGTTTACCACCTTACCGGTTTTAGCAGCAGCCACCAATAAATCGGTTTGACGACATAGGAATGCTGGAATCTGCAATACATCCACATATTCAGCAGCCATTGCAGCTTCTTCTGCACTGTGAATATCGGTTACGGTAGGAACGCCAAAAGTATCACTTACTTTCTTAAGGATTTTAAGTGCTTTCTCATCACCAATACCTGCAAAAGAATCTAATCTTGAGCGATTCGCTTTGCGGTACGATCCTTTAAAAATAAATGGAATTTCAAGTTTGTTGGTAATTTCAACAATTCTTTCAGCAATTTTCATTGCGATTTCCTCACCTTCGATGGCGCAAGGACCAGCTAAAAGAAAGAAGTTACCGCTATCGGTATGTTTAATGTTCGGTATGTTTGCTATCATGATATTCAATTTTATTCTTGGCAAAAATAAGCAATTTTGCTTCTATTCTAATTATAGTGGGAATATTATTCTTCAGCTAAGAGTTGATTATCTGCTCAAGCCGCAGAGGCTCTTCCTTTCTCCATTGATGAGAAAGGAAGCAAAGAATCTAGGACGCTTAAACCCAAACTGCTTCTACTTGAAAAACTTTAAGTGCGGCGGAGTGATCTTCGAACAAGTTCTCAGCTTATCCGTCTTACTAAAAGTTCTTCTTCGTATTATCCGTTTGCCCTTAAGATGCCCAGTAAGAGACGAATTAGTATTGGAAGTTTGCTTTAAACTTATAGTATTAAATAAGACCATTCTTTTGAGGCAATCTGTTTTGTTTTATATAGTAGCTAAAGCTATTTCATCTATTTTTTCTGCTCAAGCCGCAGTGGCTCTTCCTTTCTCCATTGATGAGAAAGGAAGCAAAGAATCCAGGTCGCTTAGAATCGATTTTTCCACCAGCCTTTTAATCGTTCCCAAATTTTTAATTCCTGAGGGTTTTGCTGAGGATAATAGAGCCTTTGATTCTTGATTTCATTAGGAAGAAACTGTTGATCTACAAAGTTTCCAGGGTAATCATGGGAATATTTGTAGTTGGTTCCATAATCGAGCTTCTTCATTAATTTAGTAGGAGCATTTCTTAAATGCAAAGGCACGGCAAGGTTTCCGGTTTCACGAACCAGAGCTTGTGCTTTTCCTATTGCCAAATAAGAGGCATTACTTTTGGGTGATGTTGCCAGGTAAATGGCTGTTTCAGATAAGATAATTCTGGATTCTGGCATTCCTACAACATTAACCGATTGAAAACAAGTATTAGCTAATAGTAGGGCATTGGGATTTGCCAATCCAATGTCTTCACTTGCCGATATCACCAAACGTCTGGCAATAAATTTCGCGTCTTCACCTCCTTCAATCATTCGGGCTAACCAATAAACGGCTGCATCGGGATCACTTCCGCGAATCGATTTGATTAGTGCCGAAGCGATATCGTAATGCTGTTCTCCATCTTTATCATACATCGATGGATTTTCTTGCAGTTCTTTCGTTACCAACTCATTCGTAATTGTAATTTCATCGGTAGTTTGAGAGTTGATAACCAACTCAAGAATATTAAGAAGTTTACGAGCATCACCACCTGAAAATTTCAGTAAAGCATCCTTCTCCTGTATTTCAATTTGTTTCTCTTTTAAGTAGTTGTCATTCTTTATTGCATGCTCTATCAATTGTACTAAATCTTCCTTCTCCTGAGCTTTCAGTACATACACCTGGCAACGTGACAAAAGAGGAGAAATCACTTCAAAAGAAGGATTTTCGGTGGTTGCACCAATAAGTGTAACCGTTCCATTTTCGACAGCACCAAGCAGTGAATCTTGCTGAGATTTGCTAAATCGATGAATCTCATCTATAAAAAGAATGGGATTGGGTGTGGAAAAGAACTTTTGTTTTTCAGCTTTCGAGATCACTTCCCGAACATCTTTAACACCAGAATTAACAGCCGACAGCGTATAAAATGGCCTGTTCAACTGATTGGCGATAATCTTCGCCAAGGTCGTTTTGCCAACACCAGGAGGTCCCCATAAAATGAAAGAGGAGATATTTCCAGATTCGATCATTTTTCGAAGAACAGCTTTTTCTCCTACAAGATGTTTTTGACCAAGATAATTTTGAAGATCTGTTGGTCGTAGTCTTTCAGCTAATGGTTGATTTGGTGTCATTTATTCTTATGGTATCTTGTTAAAGTAATGTTAAGGCTACTCCTTGTTACAATATCGTTTAATAACATTATAGGCATTTGGTAAGCCCAATTCGCCAGCTAAACTTAAATCTTCGTAAGCCAAATCTTTGTTTTCCAATATAAGATATACCAAACCACGGTTGTAATAGGCCTCTTTAAAGTTTGGATCCAACTGAATCACCCAATCGTAATCTACCAAAGCTTTTTTAAGCTGTTTAGATTTGGCATAGGCATTGGCTCTGTTGAATATTGAAAAAGTAAAGGAAGGATCAATTTGAATTGCGCGAGTGTAATCTTTAATTGCACTTCCGTAATCTACAATAACTTCATTATTTCCTTTTTTCTCTTCTGGTCTTAAACTAATAATCGTCTCGTCCGTCGATCCTACCGATTGTATGTAATCTGTCATGGCAACCAGAGCATTGGCTCTGTTGAAATAGGCCAAAGCAAATCCTGGCTCCTTTTCAATAGCTTTACTAAGATCTTCAATTGCATTGTTGTATTTCTTATCCATTAACTGATAAGTTCCTTTATGGAAATATCCTTTTGGATTTTTAGAGTCAATCTGCTCATCCGCAATTTTCAATTGTTTATCTACTAATTTTTTCGGGTATCTTAACTGGCTGTTCGAAAGCGTAAAGGCAGGACTGTAATTCTGTTTTTGATTGTAATGCATGATCGTTTGATCGTAGTATTGAATTTTTCCTGCACGAAGGCTATCCATACTCAAATGAGTAAGATGAAAGTTATCTTCCAGCTCAATACTTACATATTTATCCTGAACACGACCTTTTATGATTTTTTCGGTAAAGGACTCTCTTGAATTTAGGTCGATTAGTTTCTGGAAGTTTTCGGTGGTATCAACAAAGGCAGACATTGCACCTTCATTTTTCATCTTCTTGTACTTCTCAATAATCAGCAATGCCTGGTTTCTATCCTGGATTGCACCTTTGGGATTATTCAATTGACTCTTTACAGAAGCTCTGGCTAAATAAGCCTTGGCAAAATCGGGGTAGATTCTAATTGCAGTACTATAATCGGCAATGGCTCCATAGTAGTCACCAATATCTCTTTTAACAAATCCTCGATTAAAGTAGATCAACATGTTGTCAGGATTCATTTCCAATACACTATTGAAATCATCGATTGCCGAGTTGTAATCACCGATTTCTGATCGTAAGAGAGCTCTATTGTAATAACAATGTGCGTTATTCGGATCAATTTCCAGAACTTTATTGTAATCGTCGAGTGTGGCTTGTAGATTTTTTAGTTCGTAGTTGGCAAAACCCCTGCTCATTAATACCCTGGTATTTTTAGGATCAATTTTTAAGGCACGATTGTAATCCATAATCGCTTCGTCGTATTCTTTTTTCTTAAATTTTAGATAGCCTCTATTTCCAAAAGCATTAGACGAAAAGTTGTTTAATTGAATTGCCTTATTGCAATCCTGAATTGCCCCATCGGTATCATCTAAATGGTCACGAACCAGTGCTCTGTTTAAGTAAGCGCCCATCAATTCCGGATCAATTTGAATTGCTTTTGAGTAGTTTTCGTTGGCTTCCTTGTATTTTTTTAATGAAAACAAGCTGTTTCCTTTACTAAAATAGATGTCTGCATAATTTGGTTTAAATACCAATGCCCGATTAAAATCAGCAATAGCTTGCGGGTATTTTTTCAAACTTTGCTTCGCAATCCCTCTATACAAATAGGCGAAGGTGTAATTGGGATTTAACTCTATGGCTTTGGTGTAATCAACAATGGCACCGTTAAAATCTTCCAGATACGATTTGGCTAACCCCCTGAAAAAGTAGGGCTCAGGAAGATAAGGTTTAACACGAATGATATCATTGAATTTGGTTATTGCTTCGGTATAATCATCAAAATAAATGGCATTTCGTCCTTTATCGAATATATTGTTTGTGTTAAGCTGAGCCTTAAGTTGCACAGAGGAAATAGACAATGTAAATCCTAAGACTAAGAATATAAGTAACGCGCGCATTTGATTTTTTTTAGGGTGAGGCATAATTTTCGAATACAAATTTATAAAATTAATATTTCCTTCTTTTAATAATCACTCTATATAACAAAAAGTGAGCCTTTCTATTTTCATATCTTCTTAAAAAATCTTAAATTATATAGAAAGAAATTA
>Ga0209379_10001254_pt1 | contig 17178 bp, 12 predicted proteins | sample tdDd001_FD_187124 | JGI IMG/M metagenome (GOLD analysis project Ga0209379, IMG submission 187124) | Marine sediment microbial communities from the Atlantic coast under amendment with organic carbon and nitrate - tdDd00.1 (SPAdes)... | ecosystem: Environmental > Aquatic > Marine > Coastal >...
TACTCCTGAGCAACCTGTAAGACTTAGACATGGATATATTATCACTTGTAAAGAGGTTATTAAAGATAGTGATGGGAATATCACAGAGTTAAAAGTAGAGTATCATGCTGATTCAAAAAGTGGAAGTGATACAAGTGGTATCAAAGTAAAAAGTGCAATTCAATGGGTAGATGCAAAGAGTGCTAGAAAAATAGAAGTAAGATTATATGATAGACTATATTCTTGTGAAATGCCTGAAAGTGTAGAGGACTTAAATCCTCACTCTTTAACTATTATCAAAGATGCATTAGTTGAACCTGCTGTTATTACAGATAGACCTGATGAGAGATTCCAGTTTGAAAGACTAGGTTACTTCTATGCTGATCCTGTAGATTACACAACTGAAAATCCAGTGTTTAATAAAATCGTAGGATTAAAAGACTCTTGGGGTAAGAAAACAGAAGATAAAAAAGCTAAAGCTGAGCCTAAGAAAGAAGTGAAAAAAGAGATTGTTCACGGTGAGGCAGAAGCTATGAGTGAAGATCAACAGGCTTTATTTGATAAGTATACAAATGAGTTAAAACTAAATGCTGAAGTATCAAATATCTTAGCTAGAGATGAAAAACTATCTACTTTCTATGCTCAAGCATTAGAGCAGTTAAATAGCCCTGTATCTATTGCAAATATTGTTGCAAATGATGTGGCAAAAGAGCTAAAAGAAAAAGAGATAAGTGAACTTAAATTTACAGCATCTGCTATTGCACAACTTGTAAAGATGGTAGATGAAGAAACTATTTCATCTAAGATTGCTAAGCAAGTATTTGAAGAGATGGTAAAATCTGGAGATAATCCAAAAGATATTGTTGAAGCTAAAGGGCTTATTCAAGTAAGTGATCCAGCTGTAATTTTACCAATCATTGATGAGGTAATTGCAAAAAACCCAGATAACTTAGAAAAGTTCAAAGCAGGAAACAAAAAACTTTCAGGTTTCTTTGTAGGACAAGTACTAAAAGCTACAGGTGGAAAAGCTAATCCAAAAGTAGTAAACCAACTAGTTGCACAACAACTAAATAAATAAACACTTATTTTGGCTCTCTATTTATAAAGAGAGCCATCTTTCCATAATATTTCACAAAACATTATTTTTATTTTTTATAATTTAATGATATAATTTATTATTAATTTTACAGGATTAAATTATGCAAGTTTCAAGAACATCAAATTATGAAGAAATAGGAAAAATGAAAATAGCTGACTTTGAAAAACCTCTTGGAAAAGGTGAGTTTGATAATCTATTGGACAAATTAGATATTGATGATATATCCCAAGAAGATAAAGAGCTATTTTTATCTATTTTATTTGATAAAAAAGTAACACAAGAAGAGTTTCATAGTTTAAGTTATGAACAAGTACAAAAACTTACAGAGTTTTCAGGTAGAAGTGATTTAGATGGTAATGCTATGGCTGGAAGTTTTTTTATTTATGAAGGCTTAGAACTTGCTCCTTTTTTAGCTACTCCACATATGAGTGATGATGAAAACTATAATAAGGCAGTATTTAATACTCTAAAAAATTTAAATTTATCCCAAGAAAAGGGCATAAGTTTTATAAATGAAGTCATGGGAGGTCATCGAGATATTGATGAAGTAAGAGCTTTTGAAAATAGACTAACCGCAGAACAATATGACTCAGGTGTTAGATATAAAACTTATATCGGTCAAGATATGCAAGAGCTATTGTCAAATCGTTTAGCTAGGTTAGAAGAGGGCTTATTTAAAACAGATGATGAAACAGTTAAAAAAGATTATGAATTTTATATAGGTGTTTATAATCAAATTCAAAACGAATATAATGAAATAAATCTAGAAAGTAAATCTCAATTAGAACAGTATACAAGAAATACAAGAACCAATCCTATTTATAATGCTGATGTTGTAAATCTTCATAATACAGTAACAAAAGAGTATGATGAAAAAGAAAAAGAGGAGTTTGAACAGTTTTTAGAGAAGTTAGGTGTGACTAACTTATCAAAGAGTGAAAAGGAGCTGTTTAGAACTATTCTTGAAGATGATGAATTTTCAAATATGGAGATGGATAATCTAAGTTTTGAACAAATGAAAAAAATTAGTCAACTAATTTCGCAATGGGATTCAAATGGTGATTTTGTAGATGAAACATCAGTAAGGTATGGTAGTAAAACTTCTGCATTATTGGCTACTGTAAATGCTACTGATGATGATACTTTTAACAAAGCATTGTTTGATAAAGTAAAACAGATGAATGACATAAATGAAATAAATGACTTCTTATCACCTTTTTTTAATCATATATCTGAAAAATTAAAAGAGTATGGTGAAACAGTAAAGTTAGATATGAATGAAGTAATAAACGAACTAATTGGAAAGCTCCAAGTAAATTATGATAAGGCAGAAGATAATGAAACTAGAAGTTATTATAAAGAAAAGATTGAAATGTACAGTGAGTTCAAAGAATACTATAATGAACTAAAAAAGGCTAGTTAGATACTAGTCTTTTTTAATAGGCTTTATTTTTTAAGCTCTTTGATAATTTGGTAGGCTTGGTTTATCTCTTGAGTTTTTGCAGTTGCTTCTTCTATGTAGCTTTCATCTTTGTCTTGTGAGCTAATAATATCAGGGTGGTATTCTCTGATAAGTTTTCTGTAGGCTTTTTTGATAGTATTCATATCATCACTCTCTTTTACACCTAAAATTTTATAAGCTTCATCATTACTCATTGATTGCTGTTTGTTTTGCATCATGTTTTCAAATCTTGCTATGATAGCTTCATATTCAGCTACTGATACGTTTAATTCTTGGATAATCTCTCTTAGAACTTTATCTTCATCTGAACTAATACCATTGTCAACGAAAGCCAGTTGAACTAAGAATCCTACAAACTGTTTTCTTTTTAAGATACTTTTTCCAAGCTTTTGGTTTAGCTTTTGAGCTATCTCTTTTGTGTCGTCACTTCTTTGTTTCTCTTCATTGAAAATCTCTTTCATAATAGCTCTAGCTTTTTCTTTTTCATCAAAAAGTCTAGAAATATCATCGAACATATTTCCAATAAGTTGCGCTTCTAGCTCATGCACTCTACCATCAGCTTTTGCAACTTTTGCAACAAGACCGATAAAAAGTCCTAGTTGACTCTCTCTAAAGAGTTCTTTTGAAGTTACTAGTTTATTTAATGTCTTTCTTCTATAGAACTTATAGATTCTAAATGCCACATAAAGTGAAGCAATTACAGATAGAGTTATAAAAAAGTTAGCAATAAATGCATAATAGAATATCACTAGAAATATTGCTATAAATATCCATTTTTTTAATTTCATAATTTTCCAAGCCTTTTATTTTTTAGTAGAAGATTATATCTATTTTGGCTTATATTATAAGTAGGTTTGATTAATGTTTTAGTAAATTAGTATTTTATTGTTAAGTATGGTGCGACTGGAGGGATTTGAACCAACATAAGAACTTTTTTGTATTATTTCTTAATAAAAAGTTCTTATAAATAGCCATGTTTCATAGTATTTTTATTAAAAATATTCTTCAGAATATTAAGCCTTGTTATATTCCTTGATATAAAATTTATTTTACTTACACTTAAATATTTGATATTAATATCATAATCAAAAATATTTTATTAAATAATTTAAAAGAAGCTATAATTAAAATTTAATATCAAGTTTTTATTAGTTCTACATATGTAGATTAAGAAATGAAAAAAGTGAATTTAGTATGACTAAAAGAAATATAATTAACAAGATAAATGAACTCTCAACAGAGATGAGAATTTATTTAGAACAAAGTTTAAAAACACATTTAATTGAAATAGACAATGAAGAATATATTACTAATTTAATTAATTCTCAAAAGTCAATGCTAGAAAAATACCATGCGTTATATGACCTACTAAAACCTTATTCAAATAAGTTTAATTATTTTGATTATGGAGAATGTATTTTACCAGTAGAGATTAGAAATATTATTCATCATTCATTATACCCTTTAAGAAGTTGGTTAGAGTCAATACAATTACATGAACAATATAGAGAATATAATGGTGCGGAATTTTTATTAGCTAATTATGATGGATATGATGTAATAACAAGACCTTTAATTGAAATATATTTTAACTATGAAGATATTGTAAATTATAATAATGAAAAAGTAAATCAATCAAAAAATAACCTTTCTAAATATGAAAGTGATTTATCTTTCAAAAAAATAGAAGAGAATGCTAATGTAGAAAGATATCCACATAATCAAATTTACATAAATATTATGCCAATTATTTTAAATTCCTTAAAAAGAATTTATAATTTTCTTTCTAGTGAATTTAATATATTATCAAGTGATTTAAATTATGATGGAAAAGTATATTTTGAAATGATTACAATAGAAGGAGATATAAAAATATCCTTATATAACCCTCTTTATAAAAAACAAAGAATAATACTTTAAAAATTTAGAGGAGGAAAGGTTAAAAAAATATTACTTAATAATTCTTCTATTTCTTCTTTTTATTTTAAGTAAGTTTCTTCTTCTAAACCATTAAGAAAAATTTTTAATAGTAAAAATAAAAATAAAAAGTTAATTGATAGAATAGCAATTAATACTGATTCAAAAATAGGTTCACTTATAAAGTAATTATTAACAGTTTTAAAATATAGTGAATAAAAGAATGAAACAATAATTGATATAATTGACCAAATGGCACTAACTCTAAAATATGATGTTAATGTTTGTAGTTTTGTTTGAGTTTTAATTTTCCTGTCTACTTCATTGTGTAATTTCTTGATAAACTTTGAACTATATAATACAGATAATGATGTCATATAAAATCCAAAAGTTATTGATAAAAATGTAATAAAATTTTGCATTAATGATTCACTAATATCTACATTAATGAAATAAAAAACAGTTGAAATTATAATAAATAAAATTAAAATTTTAAGTTTATCTTTTAAATACATTTATTTTTCTTTCTCTTTAATTTTTTCAAGTAAATCTTTTTTAACTTTATCATCATTATATAAACCATTTTTCTGTTTTTTTGTTTTAAGTGGAATACTTTGAGTGAAACTATTTATATCAAAAATAGATTCCATATCTTCATCATCTTTGCCAATACAAACTAGACTATCAATTTCAAGATTTTTTTTGCGATTAGTTAAATCATTAAAAAAATTGATAAATATATCAGTTTTTTTTCTTCCACTATAATTTAAATCCAATTTAAAATCTTCGGGTTCTCCTAATCCAAATATATTATTGGATTTCTCAAATATTGTATTATCATCTGTAAATAAATTTTTTCTTGAAGTAAATGAAATTTTTTCAATTGTTTTTATTTTATCAATAAACTCTTCAGGCTTAACATAGTCTCTTTTAATTACAATGTCTTTTTTTAATTTCTCTTTAAAAAAGCATTCAATAAACTTTTGTTTTTTTGTATTTGAAATAAATAACCTTTTACTTTTTGAATCATATAAACAAAATAACTGATTATTAAGTTCAATATCGTTTTCTGTTCTTGGATTTTTCTTTTTTTCTTTAGTTTCATTATCTATAACATCTTTATTGTAGGGCAATGGTTTACCAAACTCTGAATATAACCAAAAAAATCTATCTTCTATTATTGTTGAATTAAAAATATAATGTATATTATTGTAAATATATTTATCTTCTTTTATTAGAGGAGATAATTGATTTATATCTGGTGCTGTCTTGTTTATAATTAACTGAAGAGATGAAAAGTGAAAATCCATAAATACCTTTCGAAATAATGTATAACAGATTTAATTATATCTTATTGTTTATTTAAAAATAATTTTTTAATCATTAAAATATATCTTTTTTTTGGTAATTTGAAATGGTGCGGATAATCGGACTTGAACCGATACGGAATTAATTCCACTACCCCCTCAAGGTAGCGTGTCTACCAATTTCACCATATCCGCATAAAAAAGTAAAGGTTTGTTTTCAAAGAGAAATTCCTTGTTATAAAACCTTGTTATAAAAAAGACCTTAGTTTCCCTTAAAGTACGATAATATCGAACTTAGCTTAAATCTAACTGGAAAGGATTTGAACCCTCACGCGATTAAGCACGAGCCCCTCAAGCCCGCGTGTCTACCATTCCACCACAGTCGCATTTTAAAATAAGGTGAAAATAATACAACTTTTTTACTTAAAGATTTATAGGTTACACACGGCATTTGCTACTTTGATAGTAAACTTTGCTCCTTTAGGAGTATTATTCACTTCAATAAACCCACCTAGGTGTTTTTCTATTATCTCTTTTGACATATATAGACCAAGCCCTGTACCTTGTGATTTGTGTTTTGTTGTAAAGTAGGGCTCAAAAACTCTGTTTATTATGTCTGTGTCTATTCCACCTGCATTATCTTCTATTTGAATTGTACACATATCATCAACTTTTTCAGTTTTTATTGTTATAGTTTTTTCATCAATATTTTTATTTTTTAATGCATCTTTTGCATTTGTAAGAATATTCATCATTACTTGAGTATATTCATTTATTGGTCCATTAATTGAACAGTTTGATATATTTTCTATGTTTATTTGAATATCTTTTGCCTTTAGAGCAGGGCCTGCAATTTTCAAAGTTGTATCAATCAACTCTTTCATTGTAAAGTCAGTATATGCCTTATCAGGTTTAAAGAAGTTCTGAAAGTCATCAATTGTTTGAGACATATGTCGGGCTGTATCTGTAATACTATCTAAGTTTTCTATGATAGATTTATCAGTTGCCAGTCTCATCTCTATATTCATTTTTGTACCAGTTGAAAGTGTACTTACAGTATTTAGTGGTTGTCTCCATTGGTGTGCGATATTTTTTAGCATTTCACCCATTGCAGCCATTTTAGTTTGATTAAAAAGTTTTTGTTCTTGAATCTTATTTTTATTTACTTCTATTTTTATTTTTTCTTCAAGTTTTGCATTTAGTTCTTCTAACTCTTTTGTTTTCTTTTTCACTAACATATCTAAGTTATTATTTAGTTCTTGAAGTTCAAGTTTGTTTTTCTTTTCTTCCTCATATTTTTTTTGAAGTTTCTCTTCTTCATGTATTTTGTTTGGATACCATTTTTTAAAAATCAGTATGATTATAGATATAGCTGCAATTGCATTTATAAATTTAGGTATGAAAAGATATGCAGGGTTTGATAGTATCGTAAAAAGTTCTTTTGGAAGTACTCCATATTGCGATGCAAGCCTAGTACCAAAGTAAAGACTCTCAATTATAGTTCTAATTGAATCAATAATAAGTATTAAAAATAGAATTACAAAAAGAGACTTAGATGAAAATTTTCCTTTCAATATCTCTTTTGAGGAAAATATAAGTATGTATATCCAACTAGCTGTAAGAAGCATATATATTATTAAAGTTATAAGTTTCATATAATCAAAATCCTTAAGACATAATTTGATTATATCACTATACCTTATAATATAACATTAATAATAAACTTAGAAAAGAGGACTCTTTTCTAAGTATTTATTTATCTCTAAATTCTTTTTCGTTTACAGTGTCTAAGATTTTTTGAGCTAGTGCAGATGTATTTTCTGCGATTTGATGTGTTTGATTTGCAACAGATGCATTATTTTGTGTTTGTTGGTCAAGTCTATTAATAACATCATTGATTTGTTCAATACTTGTTTTTTGTTCACTTGACGCTTCTGAAATATCTGTGATTGCTTCTGTTGTTTTACCAATGTTTTCATTTAGTTTTTCATACCCAGCAATCATATGATCTGCAATCTGTTTACCACTATCAGTTTTTTGTGTAGCACTCTCTACTAAATCTTTAATCTCTTTTGCTGCTTCTGCACTTCTTGCTGCTAGGTTTCTAACCTCTTGTGCAACAACTGCAAAACCTTTACCCATTTCACCTGCGGTAGCTGCTTCAACTGCTGCATTTAGTGATAAGATATTTGTTTGGAAAGCAATTTGATCAATTACTGTAATCGCTTCTGCAATAGCTTGAGTTTGTTCATTAATTTCATCCATCGCTACTACTGTAGAACTTGCAAGTTCTTGACCTTTTTTGATAGAGTTTGACAACTCATTTGAGTGTGCTGACATTTCTGCAATTCTACTTGTATTATTTGCAACAGTACTTGTTATTTCTTCAAGAGCAGCGGCTGTTTCTTCTAGTGATACTGCTGTTTCATTTGAAGATTTATTTAAAATATCAACGTTTGTTAACAGTATTTTTGAACTATCATCAAGTGCTAAACCATTTGATTTATTCTCTTGTAACATTTTATTGATAATATCACATAGGTTATTTAGCCCTTTTGATATATTTCCGTCTGCATCAGGAATATTGTGAACAAAGTTTAGTTTTGCATACTCTTCAAGCTGTGATAAGATAGGATTGATGTCACTATTTACATTATTGTTGATAGTTTGAATCATCTCATTTAAAATATCTTTTAATTCATTTAGTGATTTATTTGTAGATGAACTATTTACTTTCATATCAAGTTTACCTGCTTGAACATGTGATACAACTTCTTTTACATTATTGATTAGTGCTCTATCACTTTCTACACCTATTGAGATTGCCTCCATCTCTTTATCAATCATTGAAGCCATATTTCCAAACTCATCATTAGTTTTGATATTTAGTTTTGAGATATGTGCCTCTTCACCCTTTAAATATCTAAAGAAGAAATGAAGACCCTCTTCAACAGTTTTAATAGGAGCTAAAATTTTAAGTAAAGCGTAGAAAATAATACTTAAAATAATTACTAATAATACAGCATAAAGTATGATTTCTTGAATTACATTATTATCAATTTCTTCATAAATCTCATCTTTATCTAGTTCAACAACTAGTTTCCACCCTGTTGTATCAATAGTGCTATAAGCTACTAGTTTTTCAACATCTCCAGCTTTAGCTTCACCAAAATTGTGCTTTTTGTCAGATTTGATTTGTTTATAAAGTGAATCTTGCTTATTATTCATTTTCGCATCTTTATGAATAATAATTTTTCCATCTTGATCAATTAAATATGCAAGACCTTTTCCATCAATATTTACTTTTAAAATTGTATCAACAATAGTATCAATAAATATATCAGAACCTACAACCCCAATTGCTTTACCATCTTTAAATAGTGGTGCAAAAATAGACACTACAAGTTTTTTTGTATCAAAGTCTACATAAGGTGGAGTTACACCTCCTTTTTTTTCTTCAAGTGCTTGTTTATACCAGTCTCTTTTTCTTGAATCATAGTCTGTAGTTTGTGGAGTTCTTTTTTGTCCATTTGACCCTAAGAAGTTACCATTTTTATCTACACCAATAAAGAATAGAGCAAAGTTACCTGCTTCAGTTCCTAGTTTTAATTTCTTTAAAATATCTTCATTATGAATATCAAAACTATCATTAGCTGGCATTACATCTCTAATTGCTTCAGCAATATCTATTTTTGATTGTAAATAGCTATTAATAAACTTAGATGTTTGTTTTGCTAAGTCTGATTCTTGATGTTTGATTAGTGTATATTGTGAATTATAGTTGTTTTGTGCGTTATAAAATCCTAATATGGCAAAGGAAATAAATATACTTACTAGTACAAGTAGCAGTAGTTTTGTTTTAATACTATCTATTTTCATGTTAGTCCTTTTGTCACATTTTAATTATTGTATCACTAAAAAGTGGCAAAATGGAGTCATACTTGTATATTTTACATCATGATGAATTATTAATGGTTAATATTTTGTATTTTTTATATATTTGAAGCAGTGTATATAAATTGAGTAGACATAAAAAAAGGCCAAGAGCAAAACTCTTGACCTTTTCGTAAATTTATAAAATCTGTAGTTTTATAAATTACCCTAAGAATGGGTTTGCATATAAAGCAATCATAGCAATTACTAATGCATAAATAACTTGTGCTTCGATCATCGCTAAAGCAATGAACATAGTTGTCATTAATTTTCCACCTAAACCTGGGTTTCTAGCAGTACCAGCGATTGTTGCAGCAGCAGTGTTACCCATACCGATAGCACCACCAAGTGCAGCAAGACCAAGTCCTAAACCAGCAGCAACTACAGAGTAAGCTTTTAAAGTTTCGTTTGCAACCGCACCATCAGCAGCGAATGCAGCACCAGCGATAGCTAGCATTAAAAGAACGATTTTTTTCATTCTAGTTTCCTTATAAATTATTTTGTACAAAGTCTGTTCGGCTTACGTAAATCTAAGTTAAAAAACTTAAACCCATAGACACATAAATGCGACCTATGTCCCTACTTATCACTTTGATTGGCGAGATTATATCGGAAGAAATATTAATTATAAATTAATTATTTAAGCTAGGACATAATATATAGGTTTACTTAAAAGTTTTAAATACGTATTCATAAATTAATATGATATACTTCATTGAAATATTTGATTGGGAGATTTTTTGTTATTTAATTCATACGAATTTATATTTATATTTTTACCAATAGTATTTTTTGTTTATTTTTATCTAAATAGTAGAAAGCTAACAGAAGCAGCAAAAGGTTTTTTAGTTTTTAGTTCGTTGTTTTTTTATTCTTATTGGGAAATTAAATATTTACCAATTATATTAGCAAGTATGTTATTTAACTACCTAATAGGAACAACTTTATCAAGAAGTAATGAAGATAATAAAAAAGGATTAAATAAAACCTTTTCTAAAAAGTCTATTTTAATATTTGGTATTGCTTGTAATATATCATTACTAGGATATTTCAAATATGCAGACTTTTTTATAGAGAACTTTAATTTATTTGCTGATTTAAATATAGAATTGCTTCATTTACTTTTACCTTTAGCAATATCATTTTTTACATTCCAACAAATTGCTTATTTAGTAGATAGTTATAAGTGTGAAACAAAAGAGTATGATTTTTTAAACTATGCATTATTTGTAACTTTCTTTCCTCAATTAATTGCAGGACCAATTGTACATCATAAAGAGATGATGCCACAATTTGCAAATGTAAGAAATAAAGTTAGAAATTATAGAAATATTGCTTTAGGTCTTTTTATATTTTCAATAGGATTGTTTAAAAAAGTTGTAATAGCAGATACATTTGCTGTATGGGCGAATAATGGATTTGATGTAGCTACAACATTAAATTTCTTTGAAGCATGGGCAACATCTTTATCTTATACATTTCAACTATATTTTGATTTTTCTGGTTATTGTGATATGGCAATAGGTATAGCACTATTATTTAATATAAAATTACCAATAAACTTTAATTCTCCATATAAAGCTTTAAATATACAAGATTTTTGGAGAAGATGGCATATTACATTATCAAGATTTTTAAGGGATTATATTTATATTCCTTTAGGTGGTAATAAAAAAGGTAATTTAAGAACATATAATAATCTAATGGCAACATTTATAATTGGTGGATTTTGGCATGGAGCAGGTTGGACGTTTTTATTTTGGGGATTTTTACATGGATTAGCTTTATCAATTCATAGAGTTTGGCAATCATTAGGATTTAAAATGTGGACATGGTTAGCATGGCTAATTACTTTTAACTTTGTAAATATAGCTTGGATATTTTTTAGAGCAAAAGAGTGGGAAGATGCTATAAAAGTTTTATCTTCTATGTTTAGTTTTAATAATATTGTTTTACCTGAGAGATTACAATCAATACTTGTTTTTTTGAGTGACTATAATGTTGAGTTTGGTTTATGGGCGCAAAATATTTCAGGTACTAATCAAACAATAGTCTTTATTTTTTTAGGGTTAATTTTGGTTTTATTTTTTGATAATTCAACACAAAAAATAAACTTATTTAAATTTAATAAAAGGTATTTGTTTTTAAGTGTAATTTGTTTTGCGAGTAGTATTTTGTCATTAAATAAAGTATCTGAGTTTTTATATTTTAATTTTTAAATGGGACTTTCATGGTTATTAAAAAGTGGATAAAACTATTTTTCTTAATATCTTCAATTATATATTTCTCTGTATTTTTAGTTAATTATATAATTGACCCCTTTGGTGTTTTTAATTCTAAGTTTTTTGAAAAAGAGTTTCAAGAAAATGAACGATTTATAAAAGTAGATTTCTTAGAAAAAAATAGGAATAAATTTAATGGTCTAATGTTTGGTTCTTCTAGAATAGGGACAACTCCTCCTTCCTTGATTGAATCTTATATTCCTAATTCAAAATTTTATAACTTTACATTGTCTTCTGCAAACTTTTATGATTATGAAAAACATTTAGCATATTTTATAAAAGAAAAGTATCCAATTAAATATTTATATTTACAAATTGATATTGAGAATATGATTAGGTATGGAGCTGTTGAAAGTGACTACTTACGGAAACCCCATCCCTATGTTAATAATAAATCTTTATTTAATTACTATCTAAGTTATTTAGGTGGCTTTTTCCCTTCTAATATAATTGGAAAAATAAGAAAAAATATAAATGATTTAAACCCAACGGTTTCAATTTTAGAAACAGGAAATTGGTATAAGCCTATAAAAGATAAAGCATTGGCTGAGAGTTGTGAAGAGTATATCAAAAGTGAACCAACATTTAATACTAAATATAATAGGACTATAGATTATTCTCAAAGAAATAAAAATATAGAGGCTTTAAAAAGAATTAAAAAAATGACTGATATAAATGGTATTTCTCTGATAGTTTTTACAACACCACATAATAAAAATATGATGGATAAATTTATTATTAAAGATTACTTTCTATTTTTGAGAGATATAGCTTCTATTACAAGTTATTATGATTTTAGTGGATACAACAGTGTTACAGTAAATAACTGTAACTACTATGAGTTTAGTCATTATCATAAAGAGATTTCTAAATTAATAAGTGCAAAAATCTTCAATGATCAAAGCATTATTATTCCAAGTGACTTTGGTCATTTTGTTAATAAAGAAAATATTGATTTACATATAGATATGTTAAAACATCAAATTGAATCATATTTAATCAAAGAAAATTAAACATAAAACTTAAGCTATAGTAACTCTATTCTTCCCACTGTTTTTAGATTTATACATAGCTTCATCTGCACGTGCAACAATACTATTTGTTGTATCTTTTTCATTTTGTGTTGTAAGTCCAATACTTGCAGTTACGTTTATATTTGCTAAAGCTTTTAGTTTTTCATTTGTTTCAATTGCAACTCTTATTTTTTTAGTGATTTTTTCTGAGTCTTCAATTGTTGAATCAATTAGAAGTATGATAAACTCTTCTCCTCCAAGTCTTGCAACTAGGTCTGTTTTTCTTATGTTTTTTTGTAAAATTTTTGTAAACTCTTTTAGTACTAAATCACCTGTTTCATGACCTTTTGTATCATTGATAAGTTTGAAGTTATCTATATCAATAAATGCAATACTTAAAGGTTGTTTGTTTCTTTTGTGAAGTTTTAGGAAATACTCTAGTCTTTCCATAATACTTCTTCTATTTAGAATTTGTGTTAAAGAGTCATATGTTGCAAGATACTCTAGTTTTGCATTATAGTTTTTAATAACAAAGAAAATAATAGCTGCAACTACAGCAGTGATTACAAGCGAAATTAGAAGATTTAGAAAAAAGGCATTTCTTACATTTTTTACAAAGTCATCAAGTTTTGCTTCAACAATAAGATGTAAATCAAGTTCAGGTATATATTTTGTGTGAAGAAGGTATTGGTTTCCATCTCTTTCATACTCAATCTCTTCAGCCTCTTTTGTTAGGATTAAATCTTTTATTTTTGATAGTTCTTTTACACTCTCTAAATTTTGGAAGTTTACTTTATCTTTTTCAGATAATACAACTTCACCATATTTATTTAGAAAAAATACTTTGAAGTTGTGTTTTAATCTAAATGATTTTAGCATATCATCAATATATGAAATCTTTAGTGCAACACCAGTAACTCCAAGAAGTTTATAGTTATTATCAAAAATCTTATAGTTAATAAACATAATCATTGAGTTAGATAGGTTTTTATTAAAGTCAAGATTTATTTCATGTACACCTTGAAAGTTATTAAAATCAAAATACCATTTATTTGCTGGATTATCTTTTTTTATAGTTTCAACAAAACCATTTTGAGTGTAATAGTTTTTGCTATTGTGTGATACTAAAAAAGTTGAAAACATTCCAAATTTGTTTTTAATTGTATTTAAATAATCTTCGATTTTTTGACTATCTTGCTCTTTTGTTTCTATCCAATCTTTTACAAACGTGTCATGTGCCATCATTGATGAAACTAAATATGGCTCAATAATATGCTTTTGAATTTCAGTATAAATATTGTCTAAAGATAGAGGAAGAGACTGGTTTTTTAGCTGTTCTTGAGTGTTTTTCAATGAAACTATATAATTTACAACTGATATAGAAATTGATAAAACTATTAAAAGTGAACTTATTATTAATACTACATTATATTTTGATTTCATTGTTTATCCTTGAACTAGTATTCTATTGTAATAAGAATAAGAAAATAATTACTCAGTTAGTGGGAAATCTCAACTAATTAAAATTATTATTTTAGAAATTTAATATTTTATCTTTTTTTTATGAATAAATAATGAACTTAAAAAGCCCAAAAATACTACAATTTATGTAAATTATCTATAATTAAAACTTAGATAGAATAATTATTATGCAACACAAGGAAGTATATGTTTAAAAAACTTAGAGTATCGACAAAGATAATTTTACCAATTGTGATTATTTTAACAATAGGTAATGTTCTTACAAACTATATAACAACATCTCAAATGAACACTTTGGCTAAAAATAGTGCAAAAGATTCTTTAGAAATGTTAACAACATCAATATTTATTACATTAAGAAATGCAATGAATACAGGTGATCCGGCGGTTATTAAAAAAGCAGAAGATGAGAGTAGAGATACAATCAAAGGATTGACAGATTTAACAGTTGCAAAGAGTCAAGAAACTATTGATATGTATTCTCCAGGTGCTAAGTTTACAACTGATAGTGAAATATTAAATACTTTTAAAACAAAAGAACAGCAAGTAAGAGAAGTTTACAAAGATGACTCTCACTATTTAAGAGTTTTAAAACCTATGGTTGCTACAAGTGAGTGTATTTTATGTCATGCTAACCAAAAAGAGGGTGATGTAATTGGTGTTATTGATCTTACATTCTCACTAGATGAAGCAGATGCAACTATTAGTGAAACAATTAGTTTTATTCTTTCTATTTCTATTGGGTTTATATTCTTTACAATTTTTATAGTGTGGATTGTTGCTAAAAAAACTACAGCACCATTAAAAGAGTTAAAAGAAGAGTTAGGTATTTTCTTCTCATTTTTAGCTCATGAGAAAAAAAGTATTGAACCTTTTAAAGTTCATAGTATGGATGAAATCGGTGAAATGGTTGTTTCTTTAAATGAAAATATTGCAAAAACAACTCAAGGTCTACAAAAAGATGCAGATGCAATAAAACAAAGTGCTTTAGTATGTGAAGAAGCATCTAAGGGTAACCTACATGTTAAGATTGACTCAGTTGCAAATAATCCTGAGATAAATAACTTAACAAAAATTGTAAATGATTTACTGTCATCTTTAAGTTATAACATAGATAGAACATTAAATGTTTTAGATTCTTATTCAAAAGATGAATATGGAACTAGAATAAACTCTAAGGGAAATACAACAGGTGATGTGAAGAAGCTATTTAATCAGGTTGATCATTTAGGTGAAACACTTACACGGTTAAGTACTCAAAACCTTAAAAATGGAAAAGCCTTACAACAAACATCAAATGTATTCTCTGAAAATGTTCAGATACTTGCTAACTCTTCAAAAGATCAAGCAGTATCATTAAATGAAACATCAGAAGCATTATCAGATGTAACAAGAAATATTCAAAGTACAACTCAAAATAGCAAGCAGATGTCAAAACTAGCATCAGAGGTAACGTCTTCATCTCACAATGGACATAATCTTGCAACAAAAACAGCTTCAGCTATGGAAGATATAAATGAAAAAGTAGATGCAATTCAAGAAGCAATCTCTGTGATTGATCAAATTGCATTCCAAACAAATATTCTTTCATTAAATGCAGCAGTTGAGTCAGCAACTGCAGGTGAGGCAGGAAAAGGATTTGCAGTAGTTGCAGGTGAGGTTAGAAATCTAGCAGCTAGAAGTGCAGAGGCTGCAAAAGAGATTAAAGAGCTAGTTGAAGCAGCTTCATCCCAAGCAAATGTAGGAAAAGAGACAGCACATGAGATGATTAAAGGCTATGAAGAATTAAATGAAAATATTAAGCAAACTACACTATTAATTGATTCTGTTGCCAAAGATAGTAATATTCAAAGAGAAAAAATTGAGCAGATTAATGACTCAATTGAATTAATAGATAGAGCAACACAAGATAATGCAAAAGTTGCAGAAGAGACAAACATAGTTGCTCAACAAGCAAGTGATATTGCACAAAAGATTGTTGATGATGCTGGAAACAAAGAGTTTACTGGAAAAGATAACATCAAAATCAGAAAAAAAATCATTGATCCAAACTACAGTGGACCAGAGAGAAGAAAAATAGAAAAAACTCTAAGAAACTAACTTTTAAAGGAGAGATTTAATCTCTTCTTTATTCTTATAAAATCTTTAAAAACAATAATCTTAATAATTTAATATTTTTTAAAAGTATCTCTAACTTTATTTTTTGATATAATAATAGCAGTTATCAAGAAAGGATTTATTATGGCACGGCTATTTATAGGACTAACACTTGTGTTATTTGTACTTATCGGATCAGTATTTGGTATTTTGTTCACAAAACCTGGTAATGATATGATAGCTTCATATATAGAAAATAAAGTAAACTCTCAAAGAGATGATGTAAATTTAAAAGTAGAAAACTTCGCCCTTTCATTTTCAGGTGTAGTTTTTAATGCAACAATTAGTGATAATTCAGTTATAGATGTTTCAGGTGGTTTAGATATTTTTTCTAAAAAAGTAGACTTGAAATATAATGTAAAAATCAAAGACTTATCAAAATTAGAACCTCTAATCAATCAAAAGCTAAATGGCTCTTTTGCGACAACGGGTACTTTTAAAGGTGACCAAAAACTCGCAGTTATTGATGGTATATCATCTGTTGCAAGTAGTGATACAAAATATAATATTAGTTTAGTTGATTTCCAACCAAGTAATATTGTATTTG
>Ga0209379_10001255_pt1 | contig 17152 bp, 14 predicted proteins | sample tdDd001_FD_187124 | JGI IMG/M metagenome (GOLD analysis project Ga0209379, IMG submission 187124) | Marine sediment microbial communities from the Atlantic coast under amendment with organic carbon and nitrate - tdDd00.1 (SPAdes)... | ecosystem: Environmental > Aquatic > Marine > Coastal >...
GTTGCAGTAAGAGAAGACTACCGTAAGCAAGGCATTGGCACCCTGTTGATCCGAGAAGGGCTAGAGTCATTGGCTGAGTTTGGTTACCCTGCCTGCGTGGTGCTAGGGGACCCTAATTATTACGCTCGTTTCGGTTTTAGCGCGGCATCAGAGCATCAGCTCGATTGTCAGTGGGATGTACCAGAAGGCGCATTTCAGGTGATTGCACTCGCCGAGCATGAACTTGATGGCAAATCGGGCCGTGTTGTCTATAGTGACGAATTTCTTGCACTAGCCTAAACGAGAACCAAACAGTGCAAATATGGTGTTTGCACTGTGCTTCATTTACCTTTATTCTCCTTGCTCAGCGCCCATCACAACAGCTTTAAGAGCCATTCATGTCGTTACGTCATTCATATCTCCAAGAAATGCAAATAGACCAGTGGGAAGTTAGCCACCCAGATCGTTTGGTGCATGGGATTGAAACTCAGCCAATCCACTTGCCGGAAGAGTGCCGTTTACTGTTTGTCGCGACACACATTCCCTGCGGTGACGAAGCGCAATTTCTCGCAAAAGTATTGCAAAGCTTTGGTGTTTCTTTGGCGCAGGCTCGTTTTATTACTCCAAACGCATTGCTACGCGTGGCCGAAGTGTCTATAGAGTGGCTTTGGCTTGCAGGGGTCGATGATGAATTACTCACGGCAGCGAAAGCGCGTTGGGCAGACAAGAAATTTTTAACCTCATTGCCCCTTGAGCAAATCAATGGCAATAACCAACAACGCCGAGCATTATGGCAGCAGATAAAGTCTTATGAATAACCAACTATTACCTATCGAGCCAAGTTGGCTGGATCAGATTTGGCAAGTGGAATGTCAGGCGCACAGCCACCCTTGGTCAGAAACCATGATCCGAGACTTATCGTCCAGAGGCGCTTGTCATCATGCCTTGGTTAAAGACAACCAAGTGATCGGCTACTTTTATGCGCAAAATATCCTTGGTGAAGTCACCCTACTTAACCTTGCCGTAGCTCCACAGCACCAAGGTCAAGGCTATGGTAAGCAGTTAATGGCCGGCTTTTTAGCCATGTGTGAGAACAGCAAAGCGGAGTCAGCGTGGCTTGAAGTCCGTGAAAGCAACCTGTCAGCTATTCATTTGTATCAAGAACAGGGGTTTAACGAAGTGGATCGTCGCCGAGGTTATTACCCGGCAAAAAATGGCAAGGAAGACGCCATAGTGATGAGCTATTTCTTCTTCTAACTTGCAAAGGCTGGTTTGAAAATAGCCCGCGTCTTATAGGGCTATTTTGCTTTGTCACTCAGCGCGTCATATTCTGCAAAACGCTGGCTTAGTTGAGGGGCACTCAGGGGTTTATCAAACAGATAGCCTTGAAAATACTCGCAGCCTAGTTGCTTTAATATGGAGAACTCCTCGGCTTGCTCAACCCCTTCTGCAATTACTTCTAGTCCTAGGCGCTTAGCCATCAAGATCATTGAGTCGACAATCGCTTTATCGCTCCTTGCTTGATGTAGGTTGTTGACAAAGGAACGATCGATCTTAAGCACATCAAGTGCTAGCAGCTTGAGGTATTTCAAAGATGAGTAGCCTGTCCCAAAGTCGTCGATGGCTATCGTGAAGCCATGCTGCTTTAATTGCGCCATTTTTTCAGCGCAAGAATCAATGTTTTCTAACAGCATGTTTTCGGTCAGTTCAAGTTCGATTTGCTCTGGTCTAACACCATGACGAGCAACGGCATTTACGATGTGCTCAACAAAGTGCTTTTGCGCAAACTGCATAGGGCTGATATTTATCGCCAAGCGTTTAAATTGTTGAGGTAATTGTTGGTGTTTTTGCCAATAGGCCAGTTGCATACAGGCTTGTTCGATGATCCAGTTGCCAATAGGAATAATTTGTCCGGTCTCTTCCGCAATTTTAATAAACAGCCCTGGTGGTAACATCCCTTTTTCTGGGTGTTGCCAGCGGAGCAGTGCCTCCGCCCCAACAAGGTGCCCATGGTGGTTAACCTGAGGTTGATAATATAGTTCAAACTGATTGAGCTGCAGCGCCTCATGCAAACCTTTCTCTATCGACAAATAGGAATCGACCTGATTTTGCATTTCAGGCTCATAGAGCATATAGGTGTTGCTACCATTGGCTTTGGCCCGATAGAGCGCGGTGTCTGCTTGGCGCAGCAAGTCAAGGGGGTTATTATTTTGGGTAGGGAATACAGCAACGCCAGCACTGAGGGTGCAGTACAAGTGGTGTGACTCAATGCAGTATGGCGTACTCGCAACGTTGAGGGTATTTTGTACAAAGTCCTTGGCTTGATCTAAATTGAGGTTAGGAGCGATAACCACAAATTCGTCGCCACCAATTCGGGCACAAAAATGCACCAGGTCGAGGTGGTCTTGTAGCCTTGAAGCGACTGCTTTGAGTAACTGATCTCCGATACTATGACCAAGCGAGTCATTAATGGTTTTGAAGCGATCTAAGTCTAAGTAGATAAGAGCGCCGGACTCATGGGTTCGGTGGGACTTCTCAATTGCCTCTCCCAGCACATCAAGCAGCTGCTTACGGTTTGGTAGCCCCGTTAAGCTATCGAAATATGCCAAATCGTGGATTTGACGTTCCGCTTGCTGCGGCTAGAGATGTCGCGTGCCTGAAGCAAAATCAGCGCTTCACCATCTAATTCTAGCTCGATGGCCGTCACCTCTACCGGATAGTTGCTACGGCTTGCAGTGCGGTGGCTAGCTTCAAATAGCGAAACATCATGTTGATTACGTTGCTTTAATTTGAACTCAAGGTAGTCGATAGAGTAGCTAATACTAATCTCTACCGCTTTTTTACCCGGTAACTGGTCTAGGTGGTAGCCAAGGCGACTGGACGCGTGTTTGTTCGCGTGGGCAATCACGCCTTCGCGATTGATAAGCAACAATGCATCACCAGAGTTGTTCATTATTGTACTGGCAAAATGTTCACTTTTTGCCAGCGCGGCAATGTGTTTATTGAGCTGTAATGTGGTCTGCTCTCGTTCATTCCAAAGTGACTGAAAAGAGTGGGCAAGCTGGCCTAACTCATCGTTTCTCAGTTGGCCGGGGAGTTGTTGATCCGCGCCGGTATATTGTAAAGAGCGCACCCAGTATGTGAGGTCAATAACTGGTTTAGATAATTTGTGATAAAAGAAGATCAGTAAAATGCTGGCAAGCATCCCATTTCGCACCAAATCAAATAATAACAGCGAACTTGCTCGAGAGATAAACTCCTGCGCGGAAACGACGCTATTGACGGTAAAAGAAAGGGTGCCGACTTTATTACGGGTATCTGGCTGATGTAACTCAGTGGTAAAAACGCGATGTTCGGTAAAAATAAATTGAGAGAGTAAGGTCGAAATGGCATCGTTCACCGGTATGGTGCGACTTTGCAGCGCGAGTACATCATCAAAGTCATCTTTCATTACCACTTGCTGAATCGCGGGATCGGCCATCAAACTGGCGGCGACCTGTTTCGCGAGCAAGGGGTTAATATGATAGGCCGCTTGGCTGCCATTACTGTAGCTTTGCAATAGCTTATAACTGTACTTGTCGAACTGGCGCGCTTTCTCTTGGTGAAGATCCAGTACGATTTGGTAAAAGCTAAAGAGCAAGCCAAGCAGTACCGCGACGACAAAAACTGTCGCGGTTTGGTGGGTGGCGAGTGAACGGCTTTTCCCTGGCTTCACAGTGTTCTCCCGGCAAGAGCGTACTTGTTGGCGATGGCGTCAAATTGTCCATTGACCTTAATCGCGGCAAGGCCACGATTAAATTGTTGTAGTAGGGTGCTTGCGTTGGGTGTTTTTTTTCCTAAGCACATATGCAGCTTCTTGGCCGGAAGACCGGGAAAATACACCACATCGATCTCTGAGGTCAGGTTGGCTTGCTTCGCGTAGTAGCTGATGCTTTCAACACCGCTGTAAATCGCGTCAAAATCTCTCATGATCAACATGTTGAGGGCTTGAGGAATAGTATCAACCGCGGTATGTGCTATCCCCCTGCTTTCAAGTTCTGTCTGTGTGCTCCATTTACGTATTGCAATGAGCTTTAAGCCAACGAGGTCGTCTAAATGGTTAACTTGAGTCAGTGAGTGGTTGGCCTTTGTGATTAATCCGTTGTTAATCTCACTTATGGGGTCGGAGTAATATAGGTAGTCGCTTCTTTGTTTGTTTTTTGTGCAGCTCATAAGGCCGGCGTATTTTCCGTGTTGAACGCTTTTTAATGCCCGTGCCCACGGAGGGCTCACAACATCGATCTGAATGTTTTGCTGAGCAAATGCGGCTCGAACAACGTCGGTATCTAATCCACTAATCCCACCTACTTCAGGGACAATGGTGTAGGGGGGGGTAATGAGTGGCGGCGAAAGAAAGGGGTTTGGCTAAGCTGCTGAAAGAAAAGGTTATTGAAAATAAAAGAATCAAAACAGCTTTACCACTTAGCATCGTACTCTCTCCTGTTTTGCCACTTGGAAATGATAAAATTGTAGATAAAAATCAGTGTAGATAAACGTTTTTTATCATCTAGGTGTTAATTTTGTGGGGTGGAAAGCGGGTAGGCAACTTTAATGTTTATGTATGCAAGGTTACTCATTGGTAACGTGATGAGGTTCTATTTTCGAAATAGCTCAGTCGGAGGATACCGGAAAAGGATTTGTTCATTCCCTGCTGGAAAGCATCGCTGTAATCTCATACAATTGCGCCACTTGCTCATACCTAACGGCGCGAACCGATGTAATAGACGCAATATTTCTATTTACCACATACATAACGCTACCTGAACTTTATCTCAAGTAGGGTGGTTCGCGGTTGCTCAAAAAGCAAAGCATATTTCAAATGTTAGGCGCTTCAACGCCGAGCGCCATGACTTAAAAAGAAGATTACATTGATGTCTAATTCCCCGTTTATTCAGGAAGTTTCTAAGCGTAGAACCTTCGCTATCATTTCTCACCCCGATGCGGGTAAAACCACCATTACTGAAAAAGTACTGTTGTTCGGAAACGCGATCCAAAAAGCCGGTACGGTAAAAGGACGTGGCTCGAAACAGCACGCTAAATCAGACTGGATGGAAATGGAAAAAGAACGTGGTATCTCGGTCACCACCTCTGTAATGCAGTTTCCTTATAATGACTGCCTAGTTAACCTACTAGATACCCCAGGACACGAAGATTTCTCGGAAGATACTTATCGTACGCTCACCGCAGTAGACTCGTGCTTGATGGTGATTGATGCGGCAAAAGGTGTCGAAGATCGTACCCGTAAGCTAATGGAAGTTACTCGACTGCGTGATACGCCAATCGTGACTTTCATGAACAAATTGGATCGTGATGTGCGCGATCCGATGGAAGTGCTAGACGAAGTTGAAAGTGAACTTGGTATGTCGTGTGCGCCTATTTCATGGCCAATTGGTTGTGGTAAAGAGTTTAAAGGCGTTTACCACATTCACCGTGATGAAACGATCCTTTACGAATCTGGACATGGTCACGAGATCCAAGAAGTCCGTATCATTAAAGGGTTGGATAACCCAGAGTTAGATGCGGCTGTTGGTGATGACTTAGCGGAAAGCGTTCGTGAGGAATTAGAACTGGTGATGGGCGCATGTCCAGAATTTGACCATGAATTATTCTTAGCCGGTGAGCTAACCCCGGTTTACTTTGGTACCGCGTTGGGTAACTTTGGTGTCGACCATATGTTGGACGGCCTGACTAAGTGGGCACCAGGCCCACAAACTCGTGAAGCGAACGAGCGTGATGTTGTGGCGACAGAGGAAAAATTCTCTGGTTTCGTATTTAAGATCCAAGCCAACATGGACCCGAAACACCGTGACCGTATCGCCTTTATGCGTATCGTATCGGGGACCTACTCACAAGGCATGAAAATGAACCATGTGCGTACCGGGAAAACCGTCAGCATTTCAGACGCCGTGACCTTCATGGCGGGTGACCGTTCTCGCGCTGAAAAAGCCTATGCGGGTGATATTATTGGTTTGCACAACCACGGCACCATCCAGATTGGCGATACCTTCACTCAAGGTGAGGCGCTCAAATTCTCAGGCATCCCTAACTTTGCCCCTGAATTGTTCCGTCGTATTCGCCTAAAAGATCCATTGAAGCAAAAGCAACTGCTTAAAGGTCTGGTACAGCTTTCAGAAGAAGGTGCGGTGCAAGTATTCCGTCCACTGCAAAATAACGATCTTATTGTTGGCGCGGTCGGTGTGCTTCAGTTTGATGTGGTGGTGGCGCGTCTTAAGTCAGAATACAACGTAGAAGCGATTTACGAAGGCGTCAACGTGGCGACGGCTCGCTGGGTGGAATGTGATGACGATAAGAAGTTAGAAGACTTTAAGCGTAAGAACCAAGCGAACCTTGCGCTCGATGGCGGTGATAACTTGTCTTATGTTGCCCCAACCATGGTCAACTTAAATCTAGCGCACGAACGTTTCCCAGACGTTCAGTTCCGAGCAACTCGTGAACACTAATCGAACTCGTTAGAGAAAAAATAAGCTATGATTAACGCCTGTTGAAGTTTCAACAGGCGTTTTTTTTGCAGTATTAAAAGCGAAGTACTAAAAGCGAAGTATGAAGGGCTAAGTGTTAAGAGCCTAGAGCCTAGAGCTTAGAACTTAGAACTTAGAGCTTAGAACTTAGAGCTTAGAAAAAAGGAGAGGCTGGTGATTGGTTGGATGAAAACGTGGTTAGCGCGCTACGATGCGTGGTGTCTTGCTATGGGGTTAACTCCAGAGAATAAGCGCTCGTGTGTGCCTTATCGTAGTGAGGAAAAGAATCAAGTTAATGATGAAAAGTGAGTGGCCGCTATTTGATACCCATTGCCATCTGGATTTTGAGCGGATAGGTGACGTTGCTGTTGCCATTCAACAAGCGAAAGCGGTGGGGGTTGAGAAATTCATGGTGCCTAGCATTGGTCAGGCAAACTGGGGGCGGGTTATCGAGCTCGCACAACGGTTTGATTGCGTGACTTATTCTCTCGGCTTACATCCTTATTTCTGCTCGTCGCATGATGAGGTGCATCTACAGGTGTTAGAGCAACATCTGGCTCAGCGAGAGAGAGGGTGTGTGGCGATTGGAGAGTGTGGTCTTGATTATGCCGTCAAAGAGCTTGATAAAAACAGACAGCAGTATTTGCTCGACGTGCAGTTAGGCTTGGCTAAGCGCTATCAATTACCCGTTATCCTCCATCAAAGAAAGTCTCATCAAGACCTTATTAAACAGGTTAAATCTCATCAGTTAAATTGCGGTGGAGTGATCCATGGGTTCAGCGGTAGCTTGCAGCAGGCTCACGATTGGCTAAATTTAGGTTTTTTTATAGGTATTGGTGGCACCATTACCTACCCGCGAGCGAATAAAACGCGTGAGACGGTCAAGCGGTTGCCATTAGAGAGTGTCTTACTAGAGACGGATGCGCCGGACATGCCTTTGTTTGGCCACCAAGGTCAAGCAAATCATCCTAGAATGTTGCTCTGTGTGTTAAAAGAATTTAACAATTTGCGAGCTGAGTCAAAGCAAACGATTGCAGCTCAAATCTGGTCGAAAAGCAATAATCTCTTTTCAAAGTGTGAAATTGTTCGAGGTGAGTAATGAAAATGATGATGTTATACGTTTGCGTATTGTGAGTTGGCTCACATTTGCGACCAATTGGCGGTAGAAAGGTATCTGGAAATGTGACTCTAGCATTACTTTATTAGGCTATTGGCGCTTATAATTGCTCTCGATTTAATAAACCCCAATTTGTAACACGCCAATCAATAACTAATAAGGAAGTCATAAACTATGAGCCTGTTTATGAGCCTCGTCGGCATGGTCGTACTGATCGCAATCGCAGTACTACTATCGGACAACCGCAAAGCTATTAATATCAGAACAGTGGCTGGCGCTTTTGCCATCCAATTTTCACTCGGTGCATTCGTACTTTACGTACCATGGGGTCGTGATCTACTAGCTGGTTTCTCAGCTGGTGTTGCTAACGTGATCGACTATGGTAAAGACGGTACTGGTTTCCTATTCGGAAGCCTAGTTAACTTCTCTGTTGACGGTATCGGTTTCATTTTTGCATTCCAAGTTCTACCAACATTGATCTTCTTCTCTGCACTTATCTCTGTACTTTACTACATTGGTGCTATGCAGATCGTAATCAAAGTTCTAGGTGGCGGTCTTCAAAAAGCACTTGGCACATCTCGCGCCGAATCTATGTCTGCAGCAGCTAACATTTTCGTAGGTCAAACTGAAGCACCACTAGTGGTACGTCCGTTTGTTCCTAAGATGACTCAATCTGAGCTATTTGCAGTAATGTGTGGTGGCCTTGCGTCTGTTGCTGGTGGTGTACTAGCAGGTTACGCATCTATGGGTGTTCCACTAGAGTACTTGGTTGCAGCGTCATTCATGGCAGCACCAGGTGGTCTACTGTTTGCTAAAATCATCAAACCTGAAACTGACACGCCAGATGAAGATCTAGGTGCTGACATTGACGGTGGCGATGACAAACCAGCTAACGTAATCGACGCTGCGGCGGGCGGTGCATCAGTTGGTCTACAACTTGCTCTAAACGTTGGTGCAATGCTACTAGCATTCATCGGTCTAATCGCGTTAATCAACGGTATCCTAGGTGGCGTTGGCGGTTGGGTTGGTATGCCTGAACTAACTCTAGAAATGCTTCTAGGTTGGATCTTCGCACCACTTGCATTCGTTATCGGTGTTCCATGGGAAGAAGCGACTATCGCTGGTACTTTCATCGGTCAAAAAACCGTTGTTAACGAATTCGTAGCATACCTAAACTTCGTACCTTACGTTGGTGAAAGCGGTCAAATCGTTGAAGCAACTGGTCAAGTAATGTCTGTTAAGACTCAAGCAATCATCTCATTCGCACTATGTGGTTTCGCAAACCTTTCTTCTATCGCGATTCTACTAGGTGGTCTAGGTGGTATTGCTCCTAACCGTCGTCACGACATCGCTCGCATGGGTGTGAAAGCGGTAGCAGCTGGTACGCTATCTAACTTGATGGCAGCGACCATTGCTGGTTTCTTCCTATCTTTCTAATTGAATAGTTAGAATTATATAGACGCCATTTTACCAAAAACCTCGCAGCAAGAAATTGCTGCGAGGTTTTTTTGTTTTAGGGGTGTGAAGTACGAAAAGCGAAGTACGAAAAGCTAAGTTCGAACTGAGAACTTAGCACCTGGGACTTAGAACTTAGGATTTAGTACTTAGCACTTCACATGTTTTTTTGAGATACAAACCGTTTGCGCCTCACATGGCACTACAGTTTTTGACGGAATAACTATAATGTATATATCTATGGAAACTCGGGTACAAAGTGATGAACGAAGTCATCCTTGCAACACTCGCTGGATTCGCGGTTGGAGTCCTGTTTTCTGCCATTAAGTTACCGATTCCGGCACCACCCGTGCTCACTGGAGTGATGGGGATTGTCGGGGTTTACTTAGGTGGCGTAGCTTATCAATGGATTATTGAGAAGTTCTTTAGCTGAGGCTTAGTCTTACAGGAAGTAGGAGTAAGTACTGAGAAAAGGTATAATCACCTCTTCTTGGCGCTCGGCGTTTATATACGTTAGACACAGCGGCCAAGAGCTGCTGTGCCATAGGCCAAACTGGTACTGTGCGGTGACAGGGATAGCAATTGAACTCGCTAACAGTGGTTCAAGTCTTCAAGGAACAAAGTCCGTTCATGTTGTGACAAAGTTTAACCCGGCTGTCGGGTTAAAATGTTTACTAATTGAATATACTGATCGGAGATAGAAATGAGCGATTTAAAAGCAGCTGCTCTACGTGCGCTAAAATTGATGGATTTAACAACGCTAAACGACAACGACACTGACGAAAAAGTGATCGCACTATGTCATGACGCGAAAACAGCGGTAGGTAACACAGCTGCAATTTGTATTTACCCTCGCTTTATTCCTATTGCGAAGAAAACTCTACGCGAACAAGGTACACCTGATGTACGTATCGCAACGGTAACTAACTTCCCACACGGCAACGACGACATCGCCATTGCTGTAGCGGAAACTAAAGCGGCTGTTGCATACGGTGCAGACGAAGTTGACGTGGTTTTCCCATACCGTGCCCTAATGGCAGGTGATGAGAAAGTTGGCTTTGAACTAGTAAAACAGTGTAAAGAAGCGTGTGGCGATATCTTACTGAAAGTGATTATCGAAACAGGTGAATTGAAAGAAGAAGCATTGATCAAGAAAGCCTCGCAAATTTGTATTGAAGCGGGTGCGAACTTCATCAAAACTTCAACGGGTAAAGTGCCAGAAAACGCAACCCCTGAGTATGCGCGCATGATGCTTGAAGTTATCCGTGACATGGGCGTTGCGAAAACCGTTGGCTTTAAGCCAGCTGGTGGCGTACGTACAGCAGAAGATGCGGCGCTATACCTAGCGATGGCAGATGAACTGCTAGGCGCTGAGTGGGCAGACAACATGCACTACCGTTTTGGTGCGTCAAGCCTACTGACTAACCTACTAAATACATTAGAAGTCACTGATCAAGTCGCTGATCCTACAGCGTACTAATCAAACGAATTACTTGATGGGACATTCTCGTCCCATCTTGTCTCTTATACCCTACAATTTAAATAAGCTCAGCCGTAAGAGCTGAGGAGGCACTAATGTATCTACCACAAGAAATTATCCGTAAAAAACGCGATGGCGAAGTACTAACAGCTGACGAAATTAACTTCTTTATTCAAGGTGTTGCGAAAAATACCGTCTCAGAAGGTCAGATTGCCGCTTTCGCAATGACATTATTCTTTAATGAAATGACGATGCCAGAGCGTATCGCGCTAACTTGCGCCATGCGTGACTCAGGCATGGTTATCGATTGGGATCACATGAACTTTGATGGTCCAATCGTTGATAAACACTCAACCGGTGGTGTGGGTGACGTGACTTCCCTAATGCTTGGCCCTATGGTGGCAGCGTGTGGTGGTTTCGTACCAATGATTTCAGGTCGTGGTCTTGGTCATACTGGTGGAACACTCGATAAACTTGAGTCTATTCCTGGCTATAACATCACGCCAAACAATGACGTTTTTGGTCAAGTAACCAAAGACGCGGGCGTTGCGATTATCGGTCAAACGGGCGATCTTGCGCCGGCTGATAAACGCGTCTACGCCACTCGTGACATCACCGCAACCGTAGATAACATTTCTCTTATCACGGCATCAATCCTGTCTAAGAAACTGGCCGCAGGCCTTGATTCATTAGTGATGGATGTAAAAGTGGGTTCTGGCGCGTTCATGCCAACTTATGAAACCTCAGAAGAGCTGGCAAAATCAATTGTGGCGGTAGCTAACGGTGCTGGCACCAAAACCACCGCTCTGCTTACCGACATGAACCAAGTACTGGCTTCATCTGCGGGTAACGCGGTGGAAGTACGTGAAGCCGTTCGCTTCCTAACGGGCGAATACCGTAACCCACGTTTGCTTGCGATCACCATGGCATCGTGTGAAGAAATGTTGGTGCTTGGCAAGTTAGCGACAGACACCGAAGATGCGCGTGATAAGTTAATGACCGTACTAGATAACGGCAAAGCAGCGGAGTGCTTCGGTAAGATGGTTGCAGGCCTTGGCGGCCCAGTTGACTTTGTTGAGAACTACGATAACTACCTAGATAAAGCAGAAATCATCAAGCCAGTTTACGCAGAGCAATCTGGTATCGTTTCTGCGATGGATACTCGCGCAATTGGTATGGCTGTAGTTGGCATGGGCGGCGGTCGCCGTGTTGCAACTGACAGCATCGATTACGCGGTAGGTTTTGACGGCTTTATTCGTTTAGGCGAAGTTGCCGATGCGAATAAGCCTTTAGCAACAATTCATGCTCGCACAGAAGAGCAGTGGCAAGAAGCTGCCAAAGCACTACAAGAAGCAATTACTGTGGGCGACACCCCGTACAACCCAACTCCAGATGTTTACCGTAAGATCCGTGCGGAAGACGTGTAAAATTTGGTGGAGAGAACAATGAAAAGATCATTTATTTTAGTATTAGATTCATTTGGTATCGGCGCAACAGCTGATGCCAACAAGTTTGGCGATGTTGGTTCAGACACGCTAGGTCACATTGCTGAGCAATGTGCAAAAGGCTTAGCCGATAACGCTGACCGTAGCGGGCCACTGCGTCTACCTAACCTATCGAAGATGGGACTAGGTCTGGCGTCAAAAGAATCAACGGGCAACTTCCCTGCGGGTCTAGATGAAAATGCAGAGATCATTGGCGCTTACGGCCACGCTGCTGAGCTTTCGTCGGGCAAAGACACGCCGTCTGGCCACTGGGAAATCGCTGGTGTTCCTGTGCTGTTTGATTGGGGCTACTTTACCGACAAGACTAACAGCTTCCCACCGGAGCTATTAGACGCTATCGTAAAACGTGCCAATTTACCGGGTTACTTAGGTAACTGCCACGCATCGGGTACCCAAGTTCTTGATGACTTAGGCGAAGAGCACATGGCTACTGGTAAGCCAATCTTCTACACCTCAGCGGATTCGGTTTTCCAAATCGCTTGTCATGAAGAGACTTACGGCCTAGACAACTTGCTAGAGCTTTGCCAAATCGTGCGTGAAGAGCTAGCAGACTACAACATTGGCCGTGTGATCGCGCGTCCATTCACCGGCCCTAAAGCGGGTGAGTTTGCTCGTACGGGTAACCGTCGCGACCTATCTGTTGAGCCACCAGCAACGACGGTGCTGCAGAAATTGGTTGATGAGAAGCAAGGTGAAGTTGTCTCTATCGGCAAGATCTCCGACATCTACGCAGGTTGTGGTATCTCTAAGAAAGTGAAAGCAACGGGTATTCCTGCTTTGTTTGAAGCAACCTTAGAGCAAATTAAAGCGGCCGGTGACAACACCATCGTATTCACCAACTTTGTTGATTTTGACTCAGCTTACGGCCACCGCCGTGATGTGGCAGGCTACGCCGCTGCCCTTGAGTACTTCGATAAGCGCCTACCAGAAGTGTTAGCGCTCATGGCTGAAGACGACGTGCTGATCCTAACGGCTGACCACGGTTGTGATCCAACTTGGCCTGGTACCGACCATACGCGTGAGCATATTCCAGTATTGGTTTACGGTGAAAAAGTGCCTGCAGGTTCACTTGGCCTTCGCGAAACCTTCGCCGACATCGGCCAAAGCCTAGCAACGTATTTCGATACGTCAGAAATGGATTTTGGTAAGAGCTTCCTGTAATTTAGGTGCGAAAAGCTAAGTATTAAGCACTAAGTCGCTTAGTACTTAGCACCTCGGATTTAGAACTTATTTTCAACAAGGACAATTTCAATGGCTACTCCACATATTAATGCTGAAATGGGTGCATTTGCAGACGTTGTACTGATGCCTGGTGATCCGCTACGCGCAAAATACATTGCTGAAACGTTTTTAGACGACGTGGTGCAAGTGTGTGATGTGCGCAACATGTACGGTTACACCGGGACTTACAAAGGTCGTAAGATCTCTGTTATGGGTCACGGCATGGGTATCCCATCTTGCTCAATTTACGTAACTGAGCTTATCAAAGATTTCGGTGTTAAGAAGATCATTCGTGTGGGTAGCTGTGGCGCCGTTAACGAAGACATTAAAGTGCGTGATGTTGTGATTGGCATGGGCGCGTGTACGGACTCTAAAGTGAACCGTATCCGTTTTAAAGGTCATGACTTTGCCGCGATTGCTGACTACCAAATGGTAAGAAATGCCGAAGAAGCGGCGAAAGCGCGTGGCATTGAAGTGAAAGTGGGTAACCTGTTCTCTGCAGAGCTATTCTACACCCCAGATCCAGAAATGTTCGAAGTGATGGACAAATACGGCATCGTCGGTGTTGAAATGGAAGCGGCGGGTATCTACGGTGTGGCGGCAGAGTACGGCGCTAAAGCGCTAACTATCTGTACCGTATCGGATCACATTAAGACGGGCGAACAAACCACATCGGAAGAGCGCGCGACCACCTTTAATGAAATGATGGAAATTGCCCTAGACTCTGTACTGCTTGGTGACTAGTTGCCAGCAGGCAAACTAAGTATCAAAGCCGCTTTCATGGGAAAGCGGCTTTTTTTATGGGCGTTAATCGTCAATTAACTCTTGGTTATCTCACGCACAATCACTTCTTTCAGTTGCGGGTAAGGAAGGTAACCTGCAAGCACTTGACCATTGATGATCATTGCGGGGGTACCTTGTAAGCCAAGCTCTGAAAATGCTTGATAGTTTTTCGCAGTTAACTGCGCGACTTGAGCATCGTTTTCGAGAGCGCTTGCGGTATCCGTTTTGTTCGCCACTTTTTGCAGAGAACTTGAGTCATGTAAGCCATTTTTTGCAAAAAGCAGTCGGTTAACTTCGCTAAACTGCTTTGGTTGATGTTGCCATACCTTCAGCGAATATTGCGCAGCGCCCACGTCCGTTGATTGGCTCATCATATGCTTGATCGGAACGAAAATGTTCACCACTTTAATGTCGTCAACTTCAGAGACAATCTTCTCTAATGCAACTTCAAGCTTTTTGCAGTACGGGCAGTTATAGTCGGTGAAATTAATAATGATATTTTTACTGTCAGGGTTGCCGATAAACGGTTGTTTTGGGTTGCTGTAGAGCCAGTCATGATGTTGAGCAAGCTGCTTTTCGTACTCCACTTGAGCGTTCACATATTGATTTAAGCTCTGATGAAGCTGGGGAATAAGCGCTGGGTTGGATTGTAATATCTTCTCAATTTCCTGTAGCTGCTTTTGCTGCGCAGCAGGAAGATCGCCAGCAAGTGCGGCATGCGAAGAGAGGGTAAGCATGCATAGAGCGATGGAGCGAGTAACGATTTTCATGAGTTTTCCTAATAAAATAGCTATTTAGTGAAATAGCGTTCGTAACCATAAACCAAACGGGGAGGTGACCCCAGTGGATATCGAGCTGATTTGACCATCTTTCACAATCACAACGGTTGGCGTGACGCGTACTTGCCAATCTTGACTGTAATGGCCGGATTGATCATTTAAGACCGGAAACTGATATTGTTTTGCCGCCATAAATTGCGTTATACGGCTGTCATTGCCAGATGAAAGCGCAATGCTGACCACCTGATGCTCGCTGGCTAGCCTATCAATGCTAGGGCTAACCCATTTACACGCGCCGCACCAGGTTGCCCAAAAATAGACGATAACGGGTTTGTCTTTACTGAGTTCATTCACGTTGACTGGCAGACCATCAAGGGTTGTACCAATGATGTTCGGCGCCACCCCATTTGGCATATCTTGGGTATAGTAGAGATTGACGCCAACCGAGAGCAGCGCCATTATCCCCAGCAAAGAGACTAACTCTTTAAGCCAACGTTTGGCCCAAAATGGTTTAGTGTCCTTGGGGGATTGAGATAACTCGTTTTTGCTCATTCTCATTCTCCCACTTGTTTGATAGTGTCTAATACCGTTTGGCTATCCAGTATGACGGGAAGCTCAACACCGGTTGGATTATTGGGGCCATAAACAATGTTAAATGGCACCCCATAACGTTGGTGGCTCTGTAAGTATTGGGTGACCGCATCGCTTGGTGTCGTCCAGTCACCTTTCATTAATACTATGTCTTGCTCTTTTAAGCGGCTGTATACCGGGTCTTGTAATATCACGCCAATTTTATTGGCCTTACAGGTGATGCACCAATCCGCGGTAACATCGACAAAGACGCTTTTGCCCTGCGCAACCAACTGAGGGATCTGGTTTGCATCGAGTGGCTGCCAAGAAAGATCATCCACTATCGGAGAGGCCCAGTTTTCCGCGGTCACGCTACCGACAATCAAACCGCCGCCGAGCGCAACGGTGACGAGGGCAAATGTGGCGAGCAGTGCTTTCTTACCGTGCTTAACCCCGATTAAAACGATCAATCCAATCACAATTAATACCATGATCGCCATCGCTATTGCGCTACCAATAAAAGGCGTCAGTAGGCTAGCCAGCCATAAACTGGTGGCAAGCATCATCACACCAAAGCCAGCTTTGACTCGATACATCCAAGCGCCCGGTTTTGGCATGTAGCTAACTAATTTTGGCTTGGCGGCAAACAGTAACCAAGGTGCGCTCATACCTAAGCCTAGCGCGAAAAATATCAGCCAAAGATCGAGGTAAGATGCCCCTAATGCATAGGCGACTGCGGTGCCTAAAAAAGGTGCGCTACAAGGTGTCGCGAGCAAGGTTGCAAACATCCCTTGAATAAAATGACCGAGGTGAGAGTCATTTCCTTTCAAAGCCATCCAAGTGTTGGCGCCCGATGGCAATCGGACTTCAAATAGCCCAAGTAGATTCGCCGCGAAGAGTAGTGTCACCACAAAAAGGAAAGTGATGAACCAGCCACTTTGGAATTGAATGCCCCAACCGATCGCTTGGCCGCCCATTTTGAGCACGGTGAGCCCGGCGGCGAGAATGGCGAAAGAGGTTAGGATCCCTAAAGCCGATGCGACAAATGAAGCGCGGACGTGTTTTTGTTGCATGCCTTGAGCGGCGACGACGCTGTTTAACTTCATGCCGAGTACGGGCAGCACGCAAGGCATGATATTAAGGATCAAACCGCCAAGCAGGGCGAAGCCAAACATGGCAATGAGCCCGTGATCAGAGTCAACCTTAGCAGCCAAAGGCATCGTCGAAACCGTCGTATTCAGTTCGGCCGCGAGCGTATCGTCGATGACGGTAATCGTAATGGGTTTAGCACCAAGATCGGCTTCCCCCAGCCAGTTGCTGACATCAAAGACCGCGTTTAATTGATTGGCTTGAATAGAAAGCTTGGGTCTACCAAAATGCTCATCGACAACGGCCTCACCATCGACAAGAACTTGCGGGTTTAGCCACGGTTGAGATTGCGAGAGCTGCAAGGTGAGTGTTTGGTTAGCTTGATCCCAATAGGTATCCGTCACCGTTACCTGATCGGTTTTCTTGGGTGTGCTGCTCATCCCTTGGTTAAACAAAAACATCGCTTGCTGATCCAACATCAGATTGGGCATGTTTATGGGCAGGGCGATGGAGTAATCCGTGATGACACAAATCGTGGTACAAGACGCCAGTTGCAGCTTTGCCTTGAGCAGTGCAGGCTGGTCTAGATCTTTTAATGTAATAGTGAGCGGAAAACTAACATGGGATTGATAGCCCAACGTGACGACACCAAATTG
>Ga0209379_10001256_pt1 | contig 17147 bp, 18 predicted proteins | sample tdDd001_FD_187124 | JGI IMG/M metagenome (GOLD analysis project Ga0209379, IMG submission 187124) | Marine sediment microbial communities from the Atlantic coast under amendment with organic carbon and nitrate - tdDd00.1 (SPAdes)... | ecosystem: Environmental > Aquatic > Marine > Coastal >...
ATCAACCTCGATGCCGCACTGGGTATTCATCCCCAAACGCTCGATTTTAGAGTCGAACGAACCAAGATACTAGCAGGCAATCTGGCAAATGCCGAGACCCCTGGTTATAAAGCTAAAGACCTTAATTTTCAAGCACTCATATCAGGTATTAATGCTGGCATGCCAGCAAGTAGCCAATACGAAGTGGGTTACCGGGTGCCGTACCAGACCTCTGCCGACCAGAACACGGTCGAACTCGGCAAGGAACAGGCAAGGTACTCACAAAATGCGATGGATTATCAAACCAGCCTGACTTTTCTCAACATGAAGATTTCGGGGCTCAAATCAGCCATCGAGGGTCAGTAGGTAAAGCGTTTGTTCGATTACAAACCCTAAGTAACAGATGCGCTGATCGCAGCGTAAATACAGCTAATTGTTTGAGTTCAGGAGTGAGAATTTAACCATGTCATTTGGAGAGATCTATCAGATAGCGGGAGCCGGCATGCATGCCCAGAGCATTCGCCTCAATACCGTGGCCAGTAATCTGGCCAATGCCGGTGCAGCCGCAGAGACCCAAGATAGTGCTTACCGAGCATTAAAACCCGTTTTTTCAACCACATACAACCAGACGCAAGCCGGAGAGGTCTCGGGCGCACAGGTAGAAGTCGCCGCTATAGTTGAAACCGATGCCCCACTCGATATGCGCTACGAGCCGGACCATCCTTTTGCAGATGATCAGGGTTATGTCGCCTACTCCAACGTCAACACCGTCGAAGAGATGGCTGACATGATGGCAGCGAGTCGCTCATTTGAAACCAGTGTCGAAGTGATGAACCAGGCGCGATCCATGCAGCAAGGTCTCCTGCAGCTTGGTACCAAGTAACTTAATGAATAACAAACTGAAGATGTCGAAACTACAACTTCAGGTATGAGTCGGAGTGAAACAGGATGAATGTAAACAGTACCACCAGCGGCAGTGACAACAGTAACACCGGTAATGTGATGAACTCACCGGGTAACGATGCGGCGTCTATCACTAATGAGTTTATGACCTTGATGATCGCACAGATCCAAAATCAGGATCCGACAGACCCAATCGACAGTACCGAATATGTCACTCAACTAGCTCAATTCTCCCAAGTTGAAAGTTTAGAGCAGATGCGCCTGAACCAAGCGACTCAGATGGTCATGATGGAAAATCTGGGCATAGTTCAATCGGCGCAGTTAATCGGCAAAGACGCTATGGTCCCGGCTTCCGAGGTGACCTTAGATACTGAAACCGTTCATGGCAAAGTCTATAGCGCTAATGCCGTTGAAGAGCTCAGTATCGACATCATAGGTGAGAGCGGCGAAGTGGTATCAACCTTGAAGCTTGGCCCTCAGGAAGCGGGGGATATCGCATTCACCATAGACCCTGAAGCACTGGGCCTCCCGCCGGGCGAATACAGCATAGAAGCCCAGGCCACATCAGGTGAAGAAACACTCACCGCAGACACCTTCATTCAGGCACCTATTGAGAAGATCCACTTCGTCAGCGCCTCAGGAATGATGATGGCCGAGCTTGGTTACGGTCTCGGCACAGTCTCTGTTCTTGATATATCTGAAGTCTCATAACCTACACAGCCAGCAAAGGATAAGAATAATGTCTTTCAATATCGCATTAAGCGGCTTACAAGCCACAACCCAAGATCTCAATACCATCAGTAACAATATCGCTAACTCCTCTACCGTTGGCTATCGCGGTGGTCGCAGCGAGTTTTCGGCAGTCTACAACGGTGGTCAGGCGGGTGGTGTCAACGTCATGTCCACCAGCCAGAACTTCTCCATGGGTGGTAGCCTGGTCTATACCGGCCGTGAGCTGGATATGGGTATTCAAGGTGATGGCTTCTTCGTGCTTAGCGGGCAAGATGGCAGCACCTTGTACTCCAGAGCTGGCATGTTTTCACAAGATGCCGATGGCTATATTACCGATCCCGCCGGCAACCGTCTGCAGGGTTATCCGGTTGGGGCTAGCGGGCAACTGCAAACCGGCAATGTAAGTGATCTGCAGGTGCAGTCAGGTTCCCTCCCCGCCAAAGCCACCACAGATGTAGGAGTCGTCTCAAATTTAGATGCCAACATGAAGCCGATAGATCAGACTGCCACGCCATTTGATCCGGATGATATCTCCAGCTACCACTCCTCGGGCACCGTCGCCGTCTATGACTCCCTGGGCAACGAACACGCCATGACCCAATATTATGTCAAAACCGGTGATAACGAGTGGAATGTTCACTACATGATGGACGGTAAAGATGTTGGAACCAATAAGCTTGAATTCGATGATAAGGGCACACTCACCAGCGGTGAGAATGTCACTTTAAATGTAGCGGCCCAAGGTGGAGCTGCGGCCATGAGTCTGGATCTAAGCTACAAGAACAGTACTCAATATGCCTCCGACTATAGCAATTCAAGCCTGACTCAAAATGGTTACACCTCGGGTGAGCTTAACGGCGTGCGTTTAGACGATAACGGCATGATCTACGGCACCTACACTAACGGTCAGGAACAGATTCAAGGCCAGGTCGTGTTGGCCGACTTTAATAACCCTAACGGCCTTACCCCCGTGAGTAACAATGCCTGGGCAGCGACGAACGCAGCGGGTCAGCCTATCGTAGGTGCACCGACAACCGGCACATTGGGCTCGGTCAGTGGTGGTTACCTCGAAGGATCGAACGTCGATACGACGGCAGAGATGGTCAGTCTGATGACGGCACAGCGCAACTATCAATCGAACGCCAAAGTGCTGGATGCCAACTCAACCATGCAGCAAGCCCTGCTGAACGCCATCTAAGGAAGAGTTCATGGACAAAATGCTATATACCGCGGCAACGGGCGCAGCTCGAGTGATGGAGGCTCAGGCCATCAGGGCCAATAACTTAGCCAATGCCGAAACCACTGGCTTCAAGGCCGATCTCGAGCGGGTAAACGCTACGGTCATCCCCGCGATGGGAAATAGCTTGCAGACGCGTGTGATGGCACAGACTGAGAGTAGTGGCTTTAGCCTGCAAAGCGGTACCCTGAATCCTACCGGAAGAACGCTGGATCTGGCTATTCGGGAGCAGGGGCTGTTTACGGTAATGACAGAGCAAGGCGAAGCCTATACCCGCTCGGGCACCCTGGTTCCCGACACCAATGGGCAACTGACCATAGACGGGCGACCCGTAGCGGGTACCGATGGTCCTATCGTATTACCTGAATATCGCGAGCTGTTCGTGGGTGACGATGGCCGAATCAGCGTGCTAGCTGCCGAAGGCGGCATCACCGAGGAAGTGGGACAGCTCAAGCTGGTCAACCCCGAGTTCAGCACCATGGAGAAAGGCCTAGATGGACTGTTTTACAGCCGTGATGGCCAAGCCCTACAGGCCAATGAACAGGTGAAAGTCGACAGCGGTTTTCTGGAGGCCAGCAACGTCAAGGCGGTCAGTGAGCTGATCGCCTCCATGGATCTCAGTCGTCAGTTTGAGGTACAGGTAAAACTCATGAAGAGTGCAGAAAAATTAGCCGAAGCCGGTAATCGCTTGCTTCGAAACGCTTAACGAGACGTTCATCCAGATTAAGTGCGTGGCATAAACCGCGCTTAATAAACAAAGCTTTAGGAATTAAATCATGCAATCAGCATTATGGGTCAGTAAGACAGGCTTAACAGCCCAAGATGTAAAAATGACCACGATAGCCAACAACCTGGCGAACGTGAATACAACCGGCTTTAAGCGTGACCGTGTAGCGTTTAACGACCTGTTTTATCAGACTCAGCGCCAACCTGGCGGGCAGGTCGATGAGCTCAATGAACTTCCATCCGGGCTGCAGCTGGGTACGGGAACACGAGTCGTCGGCACGCAAAAGATCTTCACCAGCGGTGACATGCTCACCACTAACCAGCAGTTAGATCTGGCCATCGAAGGGCAAGGCTTCTTTCAGATCGAAGAGGCCAATGGCGATCTGGCCTACAGCCGGGACGGACAATTTTATCGTAATAGCGATGGCCTGATGGTGACCTCACAAGGACTGCCTCTGGTGCCAAATATCGAGATCCCGGAAGATGCACTCACCATCACGATCGCGACAGACGGTATCGTCACGGCGCAGATCTCCGGCCAGGCAGAGGCTCAGGAACTCGGTCAAATCACCTTAGTGAACTTTACCAACCCCACCGGACTGGAGGCGAGAGGCGACAACCTCTATCGCGAAACCGGTGCATCCGGAGCCGCCATAGAGGGCGTGGCTGGCGATCAGGCTATCGGCCAACTTCGTCAGGGCGCATTGGAGGGAGCGAACGTAAATGTAGTCGAGGAGATGGTCGAGATGATCTCCACTCAAAGAGCCTACGAGATGAATGCCAAGGTCGTTTCGGCATCCGATGACATGCTCAAGTTCCTCAATCAGTCGCTGTAGTCATGAACGACTCGCAAAAAAATACCATTGGATAAGGGATACTCATGCGTCATTTATGGATAGGAATGCTGTTGCTGTTATCTGGATGTGCGGCCCACTTTCCCGAAGCCGACACTAAGCCGGGTCAGCCGGAGTGGGCACCGCCGGAGATAGACTACAGTCTGCCGGATGCGAAGGATGGTAGCGCATATCGTCAGGGATACATGTTAACCCTGTTCAAAGATAAGCGCGCCTTTCGAGAGGGAGATATTCTCACTGTCGCACTGGACGAGAAAACCTACTCCAGTAAACGAGCCGACACCAAAGCCAATAAGGAGCAGGATCTCTCAATCGGGGCCCAAGCCTCGACGGGCGACTCCAGCTATAGCGGCGCCGGTGACGCCTCTATGGGACGTGGGTTTAAGGGCTCAGGCTCGAGTACGCAGCAAAACCAACTCTCAGGGTCTATCACGGTCACCGTGGCAAAAGTACTGCCCAATGGAGCCTTGCTTATCCGGGGTGAGAAATGGTTAAGACTCAATCAGGGAGATGAATATTTGCGCCTGCTAGGCTTGATCCGTACCGATGATATTGGCAACGATAATACCATCTCATCACAAAGAATTGCCGACGCCCGTATCATCTATGGTGGTCAGGGCGCCATTGCAGACAGCAATGCCATGGGGTGGGCATCTCGGTACTTTAACAGCCCCTGGTTCCCCCTATGAGAATCCTCCTATTTTCGTCAGGCGGTAAAACACTGGCACCTAAGTTACAGCAAGATGACACTCTCGAGTCAGCACTTGAGAGCAGGATGAGTCAATGAAACAGACCCTAATTTTAATCATGAGCCTAATGCTCATTCTTACCGTGAATAGCGTATCGGCTCAAAGCCAGACTCGTTACCTGATGGATATCGTCGACGTGCAGGGGATCCGGGAAAACCAGCTGGTCGGCTATGGCTTAGTCGTCGGATTGGACGGTACGGGTGACCGTACTCAGGTGAGATTCACCAGCCAGTCCGTCGTTAATATGCTGAAGCAGTTCGGTGTACAGATAGATGATAAAACGGACCCTAAGCTCAAGAATGTCGCAGCGGTAGCCGTACACGGAAATGTGCCAGCACTCGCCAGTCCCGGGCAGACTATAGATATCACGGTCTCCTCTCTGGGTGATGCAAAAAGCCTGCGTGGCGGTACTCTGCTGATGACCCCTCTTCGCGCCGTAGATGGCGAAATTTATGCGGTAGCACAAGGTAACTTAGTGGTCGGTGGCGTATCGGCTCAGGGTCGTAACGGTACCTCTGTGACTATCAACGTACCTACCGTTGGCAATATACCTAATGGCGCGCTACTCGAAGCCCCCATGCACAGTAATTTTACCGAGTCCGAGACGATAGTCCTCAACCTGCGTGCACCCAGCTTTATGACGGCGCGTAACATTGAACGCACCGTTAATGCCTTATTTGGTCCGGATGTCGCTCAGGCCGACAGCAATGCCAAGGTCACCGTCAGGGCTCCGGAGTCGAAGCGGGAAAGGGTCACCTTTATGTCCATGTTAGAGGAATTACAGATAGAGCAGGGGCGAAAATCACCACGAGTCGTGTTCAATAGTCGCACAGGAACTGTGGTCATGGGTGGAGATGTGGTGGTAAGAAAGGCCGCCGTCAGCCATGGAAACCTGACCGTCACCATCATAGAGAAAGAGAGTGTCAGTCAGCCCAACGGTGCCCTATGGGGACAAGCTCAGGGCGAAACCGTCGTCACCACAGATAGTCAGGTCGACATCGACACAGGTAACGGCCACATGTTTGTCTGGCCTGAAGGTATATCGCTGGAAGAGGTCGTCAGGGCCGTCAACAGTCTGGGCGCATCCCCCATGGATCTGATGGCAATACTCCAGGCTCTGGATGAAGCCGGTGCACTCGAAGCCGAACTGGTCGTGATCTGATGAAATTACGGCATTTACAAGACCATCGACAACAGACACTGCAGGGAGCAAGCCGATGAAAGTAGACAACATGCAAAATGCCCATGGGTATCTCAAGCAGATGAACGCCGGAGAACTGATAAAAGCCAATGGTGAATACGGTGCACTCGAGCTCGTGAGTCAGCAGTTTGAGGCACAATTTTTACAAACGGTATTGAAGCAGATGCGCAGCGCCTCCGATGTCATGGCCGATAAAGATAACCCGCTCTCATCACAAAATGATGGCATGTACCGCGACTGGCACGATGCTGAGCTTGCGGGGCGCCTGAGTCAGATGCAAAGCACCGGGCTTGCCAGTGTGATGACCAAACAATTGGCTGGTGCACTTAAGTCCGCCCCTCAGCCTGTCGCCTCTACTAATCAGGTCGCCACAGATATCCCGCTGAACTCAAGTGCTACGACGGCCATGCAACCGGCACTCATAGTGCCGACGATGGTCAAGCCAAGCGAGTAACAGGCAAAAATAAATTGTGGTAGAAGAGCAAGTACACCACCAAAAACGAAGAAAAAAGGATACGAAATGAGCATGCTAAATATTGGTATGTCGGGGCTAAATGCGAGTATGGCAGCCCTGAATACAACCTCAAACAATGTTGCCAATGCCATGGTGCCGGGTTACTCACGCCAACAGGTGATGATGAGTTCTGTCGGCAACGGAACCTATGGTGGTGGCGCCGGGGTCATGGTTGATGGCGTGCGACGTATCTCGGACCAGTATGAGGTGGCTCAATTGTGGAATACTACCAGCGATGTTGGCTTCAGTAAGGTACAGGCCAGTTATTATGGTCAGGTTGAGCAAATTTTTGGCTCCGATGGCAATAACATCTCTCAAGGGCTGGATCTGCTTTTCGCTTCGCTTAATTCGGCCATGGAGCAGCCCAATGAGATAGCCTATCGCCAAGGCGTATTAAATGAAGCCAGAGCATTAACTCATAGGTTTAACTCCATCAGCGAAGGGGTTAATGCACAGTTAACTCAGATCGAGGGCCAACTCGGAGCCTCGGTCAAAGAGGTGAATGCTCAACTACAAACTATCGCCAACTTCAATGCCGAAATCCAGGCATCCGGCAACAATGGTAATGTCCCCTCATCCTTGTTAGATGCCCGCGATGCCGCCGTCGACGACCTCGCCGCTATCGTCGATATCAACGTGGTCGAAGACTCTAATGGCATGCTCAATATCTCTCTGGCTCAGGGACAACCTCTGCTGGCAGGTACCACAGCTTCGACCTTAAGTGTCTCACCGGATCCCAGCAACCCGGGAATGAGCAAAATATCCATACAATTTGGTCAGTCGAGCTTTCCTGTCGATGAAAGTGCGGGAGGGAGCTTAGGCGCTCTGCTCGATTACCGTGATAACAGCTTGATGGACTCGATGGCCTTTATCGATGAATTAGCCATGACCATAGCCGATGAGTTCAATGCCGTACTGGCCGGCGGCACCGATCTTAACGGCAACACACCAACCCAAGAGCTGTTTACCTACGACCCGAATAACCCTGCAGGCAGCCTTAAACTGACCTCTGGATTTACCCCGGAGATGCTGGCATTCGGCCAAGATGGCACACCGGGCGATAACAGCAATCTCAAGGAGTTAGTTGAGCTGGCCAACCAAAGTTTCACTTTCACTTCAATCGGCGCAGACACGACTCTGGGTGATGCCTTTGCCAGTAAAATTGGTGAACTGGGCTCAGCATCTCGTCAGGCCCAGATGAACGCCGACACCAATGTAAAGTTGCAGATGGAGGCTCAGTCTCAATGGGCAAGCACCAGCGGCGTCAATATGGATGAAGAGGCGGTAAACCTGATTATCTATCAGCAATCCTATCAGGCCAACGCCAAGGTCATATCGACTGCCGACCAACTATTTCAAACCATTCTCAACAGCATTTAAGGGCATACGATCATGCGTGTAAGTACTCAAAACATGTACAGCAGTAACCTCTACAATCTGCAAAATACCACCAGCGATCTTGCCCGCCTCAATGAGATGATGTCGACGGGTAAGTCTATTTTGCGCCCATCGGACGATCCCATAGGTTCAGTCAAGGTTATCGGCAGCGAACGTGACATGGCGGCGACTAACCAGTACCTCAAGAACATCGACTCGCTAAGCACTAGCTTTGGTCGCGCTGAGAGTAACTTATCAAGCATGATCGAACTGCAAAGTCGTATGCGTGAAATCACGGTTGCGGCTAACAATGGCAGCCTTTCTGCCGAAGATAGAGCCGCCTATGCCGCAGAGATGAACGAGCTACTCGATGCGCTCACCGACACCATCAATGCCAAAGATGAAGCGGGTAACTACCTGTTTTCCGGCAACCTGACTGACACCGCCCCCATATCTGTAGACGCCAGCGGTAATTATGTCTATCAAGGGGACTCCAGCCAGCGCGAGGTACAGGTCTCAAGCTCTTCCTGGATGCCAGCCAATGTAACGGCCCAGGAGTTTCTCTTCTCCAATGGCAGCACCGATATCCTCAACCAGACAAAAGACTTTATCGCCATGCTGGAAGATCCCACACTATCTCCCGGTGATCCGGCATTCGATAACGTGGCCGAAAGCATGCTAACAACCTTAGACGACACCTTAACCAGTATCAGTGGTGCCATGACAGACATAGGCGGCAAGCAAAACAGCTTGAGTCTGATACAAGGTTCCCACGAAGAGATGGTCTTGTTTAACAAGGAGGTGATAGGCGAAACGGAAGGACTCGACTACGCCCAGGCAACGGCTGAGTTCAACGTCAAGCTCACCACGCTCAAGGTTACCCAGCAAACATTCGTGCAGGTCAGTCAGCTATCGTTATTCGGTCAAATGTAAGAAATAGATATGGTTAATGGAATTTCCGATAGCTTAAATGTCCAGCAACGTAGTCAAAACCTAGTTGCTGCAACAAGCGATAGGCACCAGAGTAAGGCTGCAAAGCCTGCGCAACTCACAGCTATCCCCTCTCATAGGCTGGAGAGCTATGCACGCTGGGCAAGAGTCACTCAGGGACAGCATAAAATCTCGGCTTTCCAAGTCGCGGAGCAAGGTCTTAAACAGATTTTTCATCTGTTAAAACAGCTCAAGCGGCTGGCGCAGAGCACGATAAGCTTAAGCGGGGAGAGTCGTAACACCCAAATTAAGGCGGCAACGTCATTACAACTACGCCTCTCTCAACTTAGAGTTGAATATCAAAATAGACCGCTGCTGGATCACCAGTTAAATTTGATCTCGAAGCAACGCCCTCCCGCTCCTCGTCAGTTTGTGCTGAGATCGATTGAACTTGCTCAACCTAAGCCGAGGGATGAGCGCATACAGATCCAATCAGACAAAGATTCTATCTCTATTTTACTTCCGGCAAATGCCTCCAAGGCGGCCCTTATCGGTCACCTTTCCGAGGGCATGCATCATCTTGAGATCACGATTCCCGCCCCTCACTCAGAGACAACAGTGTTCCATTGTAATGATGACCGCTGGCAAAAGATAAAAGCCGGAATTATGATGACCGGTAAGGGCCAGAGGCTGCCAGCCGGAGAAGCCAGAACCATAAAAGTTGAAGAAATACTCACCTGGCAAGACCCAAGAGAGTGGCGCTTGGCGAGTAACGAAGACCTTAAGCAAACGGTAGTTAAAATCAATAAGTCTTTGTTTAAATTAGAACAACAATTACGAGAGTTAACGCAAACTGCGAACAAAATTCAACGTCAACTTCATAAAGCCAACAAGGAAAATGATTTTGATGATGAGCTTAAAAAAACCCTCAATAGCCTCGAACGCTTAATGCAATCGACTCCTTTCGCATTGCAGATGACTTCGGTGATGGCTCAGGCTAATGTCACCCGCTCTCAGGTCTCTTCACTACTGCTCTGATAAACCGGCTGTAATACCAGTCAGTATAAGAAAGTGATCTACTCAGCGTGTTTTTTGGCAACTAATTCAAGACGGGTAGATGATGGAATGGTGTTCCCTTGTGAGGCCATTCAACGTAGAAGTAGGCAGCCAAAAACACGCCAATCAGGCGAGTTTTAGCGCATCCGATGCAGTGTTAACGAGCTTGAACGTAGAACAACTATGCTCTTCACTCGTAGCGAACAACATGGTCTTGTATGTTCCCTACATACTTAAGACATTTCCTCCATCCGTGGAGGTCAGATGTTGTGAATGCCTTTTATGCAGGAGCAATAAAGGGCCTTGCCTCAGAAGCGCTAAATTCTCGCTGAGCGATCACATCTTTATACTGATTGGTATTATGGATTACAGCCTTCAACCCTTTCAGGGAAACATTCGCGGCCAAAGCCGCTCCTACATAGAGAACGCCTAACTCAAGCCCTCAAGCTAGATTCTGAAACACGTTCAAAATGACGAGAAACTCCCACCTCACTCTCTCTTGCCCCTCAAAGAAGATAAAAATAACACAAGATAAAACATAACCTTACATTAATGCTGCCATTTTTTTCATTAACAATTTTCAGTTTTCTAACTCGATGTCGTTTTATTGGTTATGACACACAACGAATGATTTAAAAATTTTAAGGAAGACATTATGTTATCTGTTCAGACTAATAATGCATCAAACATAGCTCAAAACTCAGTAAACAAAAGCAACGACCTACTTAGCAATGCCATGGAGCGCCTATCTACGGGTCTACGCATCAACAGCGCGGCTGACGATGCAGCGGGTCTGCAGATTGCTTCTCGCATGAACGCTAACGTAGTAGGCATGGAAACAGCCAGCCGTAACGTTTCAGATGCAACTTCTATGCTGCAGACTGCCGATGGTGCAATGGATGAACTAAACACCATCTCTAACCGCATGAAAGAGCTGGCAACACAATCGGCGAACGGCGTGAACTCACAACAAGACCTGGATGCACTGGATGCAGAATTTGTCGAACTGGCAAATGAGATGGAACGCATCATGACAGAAACCACTTATGCGGGTAACGATCTGTTTGATGTTCTCGATGGTGCAGGTGTAACTTTCCAAATCGGTGCGGGTTCGGGTGAAACTCTTGCCGTCGGAATGGACAGCACAGCACTTAAGACTGAAATTACAGCACTAAAAACCGGTCTTGCCGCCACCGGTGGTGCAGGTACCGCTGATATCGATGCTGTCGATGATTTCATCGACGCTGTTGGTACAGAGCGTTCAACACTTGGTGCTAATATCAACCGTCTGGGCCATACCGCCTCTAACCTGGCTAACGTCACAGAGAACACTAAGTCTGCTGCTGGTCGTATCATGGATGCCGATTTCGCCGCAGAAACAGCCAACATGACCAAGAACCAGTTATTGGTTCAAGCTGGTACTAACATTCTCTCTTCAGCCAACCAGAACACTGGTTTGGTAATGAGCCTGTTAGGTTAATCCTGACACGGGAAGCAGTGCGATATCGCACTGTATATAGGGGCCTTGGGCCCCTTTTTAATTTACACCATTTCTCTTGCTGCCAACCCCTATAAAACCCTATCTCACTCAACAACTTGTTAGTCGACGTCTTATTCTGTTTTTTCTCATGGCTTTTATTGATACCCGCTTTAGCGCAAAGCCTCCGAGGTCGCTTTATATAAGCGTTAAGCAGTAAATATGCGCAGAACTCCTCTTCAGTGACCTTATACGGAAGTTCCACTTCCCCCGGTAAGAACAACTACGGAAGAGAATGCGACACGCCCACCAGACGAAACAAATAAAGAACAAGAAAAACATAACCTTAACTATTGGCACAAAGCTTGCCATGTCCCTTGGATTGGAGGAGAGATAATGATTTCAGGTATGAGTGGATCCCAGTTTGCAGAGCAACTCATCGCCGCAGAGCGAATGGGTAAAGATCAGCTGTATCAGAACAATATGACTAAGCATCAGACTCAGTTAGATGCCTATGAAATACTCGAAAAAAGCCTGAATCAGATGACCAGTAATCTGGAAAAACTCGATGGCGATGCCTTCGACAGTAAAACCTCGACCATAAGCGATGAGAACGCATCGATCACTGTCGAAAGCGGTGCCGCAACCGGGAGCTATGACCTCTATGTCAAACAGCTGGCTCAGGCCCATCAGGTATCCAAGAGTTTCAGTGGTGAAGACGCACCGCTTCCCAGCAGTGGTGTGCTCACTATCCAGGTTGGGCCGGATGCAGCAGAAACCTTAACCTTAGATATGGCGGTATATAACCCTGGCGGTAACGCCACGGTCTCCGATCTCACCGGGATGATCAACAGCCACCCGGATAACCCAGGCGTACAGGCTTCTTTGGTACGCACCGGCGGTCAGGTAGAACTCATGCTCTCCTCTACAGAAACCGGCGCCGACAGCACTATCGACGTGAAGATGGATGGTTCGGATTGGGGCATGACCGAACGCAGAGCCGCACAGGACGCCGAAGTAACCCTCAACGGTATCGATATCAAGAGCAGCAGCAACTATCTGGATAACGTCATCGATGGTGTCTCTATTGAGCTCAATAAAGCCCATGGCGTGGGCGAAAGCAGCACCATAAAAATAGAGTCTGATACCGATGCCAGTGAGCAGGCGGTAAAAGACTTTGTAGACAGTTTTAACGAGCTGATGGATCAGATAAATCAACTGACACGTTCCATGGGAAGTTCGGTGCTCGATGACATTAATGATGACAAGGATAAAGACAAGGATGACGACGATGATGACGATGACAGCCCCTCTTCGGTCACTGAAGATCAGCTCGGCGCCCTAAAGGGAGATTCAAGTGTCCGTATGCTGCAAAACAGCATGAGAACAGCCATCTTCGAGCCAGCCTCAAACGGAATGCGTCTATCTGATATCGGCATTGAAATGACTCGTGAAGGTAAATTAGAGATAGATGAAGACAAGCTAGCCAAAGCACTCAAAGGCGATCCAGGTGCAGTCGAAGCCATGTTCACCGGCAGCGATAACTATGTCGACAGAATGGACGGCATCATAGATCCCTTCACTAAATCCAACGGTTACTTAGATCTTAAACAGGAGAACCTGGATAAGCAGATCACCCGAGTCGAAGACAACATGGCTCGTCACGATTACCAGATGGAACAGAGGTATCAAATCTACCTCGCACAATTTACCGCAATGGAGGCCACCATTAACGAGCTTAACTCGGCCAGCGCATTGTTTTACTAAGGAAACTGAAATTATGTTGAATGAGCATGACCCCTTTAATGCCTATAAACAAACCAGCCTGGATGCCAGGGCTGCAGCGGCGAATCCCCACGAGATGGTACGCATGTTACTCGATGGTCTTTTGGATGAAATAGAGCGCGCAAGCGGCTTTATGCAAAGGCGTAGTTTTGAGGATAAAGGTAAGAGCATTAATAAGTGTCTCAACATAGTACACGGGCTCGGCTCTATGCTCGACTTAGAAAATGGCGGTGAAGTTGCCGGCGGACTAAACCGCCTCTACGACTACTGCAGCCGTCAACTCATTACCGCCAGTGTTGAAAATAGCACTCAAGCTTTAGAACCCATTATCAAGGTAATTACGAATGTCAGAGAAGGCTGGGCCAACCTCAATTGAACTGTGGAAGCGATTTGAGATGGCGCTGCAGGAGCATGCCAACGCAGAAGATTGGGACAAGGTGATAAAGGTGAATGCATTGATGGTTCAGGCGCTAAGAAAAGCCGGTAAACCGGCGACGAAATCACAACTCGCAGCGCGTAAAGCTCTGGCAATGACCCACGCAAACATACTGCAGGGACTGCATCAGAAAAAAGACAAGTTGCAGCAGGATATTCACCAATTTAAGGGGCAGCAAGATGGCCTTGCCGCTTACCAACTCACCCGCTTAAGCGGAGAAATTAATGATATCTAATGTAATCGACTTAAGTTCTGGCATAGGTGGAACCAAAGACTCTTCAACAGAGGCTAAAATCGCCAGCTCGCAACAGGAACAAGAGTCAGGAGCGCAAGCCAGCTACTCGGCATATGCCAGCTCAAGTATAGATGAGCGAATACCTGAATCAGAAGCGACAATCTTATCTGACCCTATCCAGGATGGGGCCTTAAACCTACTAATTTCGCCCGCACAAATCCAGGCATCTGCAGCTCAGATATCTCAGGGGCAATCCATGGTATCCGGTGAATATCGGGGCTCGCTCACTCGGTCAGATGTTGAAACACTCAATCGATTCTTACATTTAGATAATGTTCAGAATCAGGCCACTCCAACAGTGAACACTTTCCAGGCTGGAGCTTACTCTGTTTTAGATGTTGGAAAAACAAGTCAACATGACGCTGCACAGCGTCCACCGTTTCAGGTACAGACACAGACAGCCAAAGCGAATGAAACACCGCTTTCATTCAATCAGACCCAAACATCTTCTCTGCCACTACCTGAACTGCAGGGAGGTAAACATCAAGTTTCCTCACAACTTAGTACGAGCCTTTCCGCTGGCAACAATGCCAACCTTCACTTGCCATTAGCCCTGGCAGAGTCTCGCCTATCCGATGGAAATGAAGCCGCAACTCAGGTATTAGCCGGCGCCCACAGAACCCAAGCCACCGTGAGTCAGTGGGGCCCGGTACCCGTCACCTCAGCGGCACCATTCGCTCAACAGGCCCAAGAGATGCTTTCACCACTACGTGAGCAGATCCGATTTCAGGTAGACCAACAGATAAAACAAGCGGAGCTGAGATTGGATCCCCCCGAGCTCGGCAAAGTTGAACTGAGCATTCGGCTAGATGGAGATCGACTCCACATACAGATGCATGCCGCAAACGCCTCGGTTCGAGACTCGCTATTGATTGGCCTAGAGCGCCTGCGCGCCGAACTCGCGATGGATCATGGCGGACAGATAGATGTCGACATAAATCAAGGTAAACAGGAGCAGAGAGAATCCTCTCCCGAAGCGTCCTCAATCTCACTGGCGCGTGGCGATGAGCCAGATAATCACAGTACAAAACATGACAGTCAACAGAGTAATCAAATCGATCTGTTAGCCTAATTTAGGAGCTTTAAAATGGCATTTGGTAATAGTAGCGTCAGTAAAAAATTTTCATTCACCTTTGTAATTCTTTTATGGAGCGCTGGAATATTTTGGGTAGGGTGGCAATCACCGAGCATTATTGGCGGCCCATTTGTGGCCCAAGAAAAAGAACCGAATACAGCACAATTTTATCCGCTAGATAGATTTGTTATCTCCGTACCAGGAGACAACTACCCCCACTATCTGCTTCTTGAAATGGCACTTAAGAGTCGCTCACCAAATGTCAGCCGCACCCTGAAGGAAGCCGATCCCCTCGTCAGAAATTCACTGATGAAGATGTTTTCCCGAAAGCACTTTAACCAGCTCAATGACTCCCATCAGCTAGAAGCCCTTCAGAAAGAGGCGCTGGTACTGCTTTCAGGGGTACTGTCCGACAACCATTACGCCATAGAGCTCGAAGATGTGCTCTTCACTCGCATGGTTATTCAGTAAGGGGAATAGGATGAATTCGGGTCAATTAGCCTACCAAGAAGCAAGCGATGAAGCAACTCCCAACAGACTCAGTGAAAATCAAGTGATGAGTCAATACCTGCCTCTTGTGAAGCGTTCTATCTCTCAGCTTAGAAGTCATTGTGGAACGGTACTCGCCATAGAAGATATGGAACAGATAGGAATGATGGCACTGCTCGAGTCATCACGCCGTTATCCAGGTGAATATGATAACGGTTTTATCTCCTATGCCGGTCAGCGCATTCGAGGAGCCATTCTTGATGAGTTAAGGCGTCAGGATTGGCGGCCCCGCCCCGTCAGACAACAAGCCCATGAGCTAAATGATGCGGTACGAAAGTTAACTCGTTTACTTGGCCGAGAGCCGAGTGATATAGAAGTGGCTGAGGCTATGGGTCTCAACAGAGAGGAATATAGGGAGCGCCTCTATGCCTCACAGTCTGAATCGATGAAGAGCCTGGATGACATGCTAAGCGTAGGTGCTCACTTTCCCGATAAAACCAATGTCATTGAGCAATTTTCCGCCCAAAAGACATTAATCAAAGCAATATCCAAATTAAGCAAAAGAGAACAGCTAATCCTGTCGCTTTATTATCAACATGAACTCAATTTAAAAGAAATTGCAGGAACACTGGGATTAACTGAAACGCGGATTTGTCAGCTTCACAAGCAGGCAGTGAAACACCTTCAGGAAATCTACCAACAGTGGGAACGTTAGAAGCAGGAAGGCGCTATGAGTAAATTATTAGGATTATTAATTATTCTACTATCTGTATTTGGTGGTTATGTTTGGGCAGGCGGAAATTTAAGCTCATTATGGCAACCAGCTGAAATATTAATAATCTTCGGTGCAGGTGTCGGCTCTCTTATCATTGCCAACCCTAGAGCGGTACTTGCCGATATGTATGCTCAGTTACGTGAACTGCTTTCTGTCGAAAAAGAAGATCCCGAACTCTACCCCCAGTTATTTGGACTGATGGGAATGTTAATGAGCCAAATTCAGTCACAGGGACTGAGAGTACTCGATGAGCACGTCGAGAAACCCAGAGAGAGCTCACTCTTTCTTATGTATCCAACGGTACTCGAACATCCCAATGTACTGCAGTTTTTAATCGACAATCTACGACTTCAGTCCATCGGAAAAATATCTCCACACGATCTCGAACATATCTTAGAGGAGGAGATCTACCGAATAGAGGAAGACAGATTAAGACCGGCTCACGCTCTGGCCAGAATTGCGGAAGCGATGCCAGGCTTCGGTATCTTAGCCGCAGTCATGGGGATCATCATAACCATGTCTAACATTGATGGTCCTATCACTATGATTGGGGTGAA
>Ga0209379_10001257_pt1 | contig 17137 bp, 12 predicted proteins | sample tdDd001_FD_187124 | JGI IMG/M metagenome (GOLD analysis project Ga0209379, IMG submission 187124) | Marine sediment microbial communities from the Atlantic coast under amendment with organic carbon and nitrate - tdDd00.1 (SPAdes)... | ecosystem: Environmental > Aquatic > Marine > Coastal >...
AACCGCAATCTTTTTACCAATCAGGCTCGCAGCCACTGTTGCTTCTGACCAAGGAACACCGATTAACCAGGCAACAGGAGCAAATAGATAACCAAACAGCAATTCCAAGCTCAGATTCTCGATGCCTACCCAGCTACCAACATGAGCAAGGCCACCATTGAGCAATGCAATCAAGCTGATGATAGCAAGCAAGCTTGCACCGACAGCCATCGCAATTTGTAGACCACTAAGTGCCCCCTGCGACGCTGCATCAATAATATTAACAGGTGCAGTTTCATCTTCCTCATCGACTTGCGGCTCATCGCTCAACGTTTCGGTTTGTGGAACCAGAATTTTTGCCATCATCAGGCCAGCAGGTGCAGACATGAAGCTTGCTGCAATCAGATAACTGATATCAACGCCAAGACCGGCATAACCCACCAGCGTACCACCCGCGACGGATGCAAGGCCGCCCACCATAACAGCAAACAGTTCAGAACGGCTCATTTTGGCAAGGTAAGGACGTACAACAAGTGGTGCTTCAACGGAACCAACAAATATATTGGCTGTTGCTGACATCGATTCGGTACGGCTAGTACCCAACAGGCGCTGGAGTCCACCGCCCAGACAGCGGATCACCCATCCCATAATGCCAAGGTAATAAAATACAGAGATGAGGGCGGAAAAGAAAACAATCGTTGGCAACACATTTACGGCAAAAATAAAGCCAATTTTGAACTTAGCCAAATCACCAAAAAGGAACTCAGAGCCAATCCGACCATAGCCAATAACACCAGAGACGGCAGTAGACACCGTATTCAGTACTTCACGTCCAACAGGGACATACAAAATGAAGCCTGCGAATAAGATTTGAATAGCAAACGCACCGCCTACAGCGCGCCAGCTTATCGCTCGGCGATTTTCTGAAAATAGTATAGCAACCGCAAATAGCGAAAAAATGCCTAAGATGCTGACCAAATGGCCCATGGTCATTCTCCAATGTTAGTCTTTTAGTAAACGATTGCGGCGGCATTGTAGGGACTTTAAAAACTGTGACAAGGATCAAATTGTTACACCTATTTACACTTAAGAAACACTATTTGAGAAAGTTGCTGCCTTTCTCATCAAAGCAAACGAAATCGGCAGATTAGTTCCCTCTGCGGATACAGTTATTACTATGCGTGACAATGATGGCTGAATAACCATGAACTTTATGCAACTTTCCTCCCCATAGTTTTTCATTCATCTTCTACACTTGTCACTACGGTACTCATTCTCGAGTTGTCATCAGCAGGTTGGCACAGTGTTTATACGGAGTGATCTTCCATGAACAGCCATAAGATACTAACAATGTTAATTATCGTGTTTGGACTCGTCGGTTGTGAACAAGCATCTACAGGCTTTAGCCTACCCGTAGGCGATCCGACACAGGGCAAAGACGTATTTCTGAGTATGCAATGCCTAAGTTGTCACGAAATGGAGGGGTTCGAGCGACCAGATGGGACAGAAGACAAGCTGTCGGTCACGCTCGGGGGAAAGGTTCAAAGTCTTAAGACCTATGCCGAGCTTGTGACTTCAGTCATAAACCCGTCGCATCAGCTCGCTAAAGGCTATGCGCTGTCAGAAATCCAAGCCTCGGGAAAATCTGTTATGCCTGTTTATAACAACATTATGACAGTAGAACAGCTCATCGATCTCATTACCTTTCTCGAATCGCAATATGAACTGGAGCCCTATACTCGGACTGAGTACATAATATACCGCTAAACAGATCGATTCTGACATCGCCACTGTATGTTCAAATCGTTCATACATTGGCGCTATCAAAACAAGTCGCGATCCCAGACTGCAGGCTTTCCGATATGATCCCGCACAAAATCGATAAATACCTTTACCTTGGCTGGCAAAAATTTATGACGGGGATAAATGGCGTACAGAGGCATCTGCTGACTAAGCTGCCAATCTGGTATTAGCCGGATCAGCCGCCCTTCCCTGAATTCATTTTTAAGCAGATACGTAGCCAGGTAACCAATCCCATTCCCGGCCAGCGTCGCATCCCGAATAGCATCAGCAGAGTCGACTCGATAGTTACCTCTGACTTTCACTTGCAAGTCGCCTTGTTCGTTACTAAAGCGCCACGAGGTATCTTTGCGCTCACGGCTGTAATAGGTAATGCAATTGTGCTGCTTCAAATCTTCCGGATGGTAAGGTACACCATGTTTGGCCAGATAATCAGGGCTAGCCGCCAATACAAACTGGCAGTCGGCCAAATGCCTTGCGACAAACCCTTCCGGCGGCGACGCCATGATCCCAATCCATAAGTCCAACTGTTCAGTAATCAGATCGACCCGATGATCAAACAGGCTCATTTCCAGATCCAGCTGCGGATATTGCTCGTGAAACTCTGAAATATAGGGGCCAATATGGTTAAGGGCAAAAGACTGGGCAATACCAACACGTAGAGCACCGTGCAAGGTGTCTGCATCAAGCACCAGCTCGCTCTCGGCTTCATTGATCTCGTTAACAATATTGGCACAATGAACGGCAAACTGACGGCCAGCTTCAGTAAGAGCAAATGAGCGTGTTGTACGTTGGACTAGCTGTACCCCCAGCCGCTGCTCAAGCTGTTGCACCAGTTTACTAACCTGAGTTCTGGATATATCAAGTATCTGCGCTGCACGGGTAAAACTTTGCTGTTTTGTCAGGGCATTGAAAACAACCATTTGCTGGGCTTTTTTTAGCATGTACACCTTCAAGTTCTGGGCTCGTGCAAACGCGCAACAATTAACTACGCGAGAAAACAAAAAGACCTGTCAATGACAGGTCTTTTGGATAGAGTGTGCCCCATAAGTTATGTGGCACATTCTAGATATTGTAAGCCAGGTTACATTTTAAAGAAAGAAAGCTGCTGCTTTTGCTTCTCTGCTAGCTGAGAGAGCTCATTACTTGCAGCGGCGCTCTGGCTAATACCTGCGACATTTTGGTTGATGATTTCCGACATATTGGTGACATTACGATTAATATCTTGTGTCACCTGCGACTGCTGCTCGGCAGCGGTCGCTACTTGGGTGTTCATGTCGCTGATTTGTACGACAGATTCAGTAATACCAACCAGAGCCTGATTGGCTCGGGTGGTCAGCTCCTGGTTACGCTCAAGCATCTCGAGGCTCAGCTGCATACTGTCATTGGCGTTATTAGATTGCGATTGCAGCTCTTCGATAATCGTCTGGATTTCCTGAGTCGAAGCTTGAGTACGTGCTGCAAGCATACGTACCTCATCGGCAACCACGGCAAAACCACGTCCAGATTCTCCAGCACGCGCTGCTTCAATTGCAGCATTCAGTGCCAGCAGGTTTGTCTGCTCAGAAATACCCTGGATCACTTCAATCACTTTGCTGATTTGCTCTGATTGCTCTTGAAGACGTGTCACTACACCCGCAGCATCAGACAAGGTCTGTGTCATCTGGCCACTAGCAGCATTGCTTTGCTCAAAGATATCCAATCCTTCTCGCGCAAGTTCATCTGTCTGTTTTGCCGTCGAGTCGGCCGCCGTCGCATTGTCACTCACATTATCAGCCGTGCTCGACAGTTCATTGACCGCTGAGGCAACCTGATCAATTTCATTCAATTCTGATTGCGCATTCGCTTCAGATTGAGTCATGACGGCTGCAAGTTCAGTCGATGCCGAGGCCACATCTTCACTAATACGTACCAGTGCATCGACAGTTTTGTGAAGCTGCTCGACGGTCGTATTCACATCACCGCTTAGCTGGGCAATCTCGTTAGTTCCGTCTTGTTCAGCATGCACACGCAGGTTACCACCTGCCACTTCACGCATTACCGACTGCAGTTTCACTATTGGATTCACAATCAGGCCCGACAACCACCAGGCAACAGCAAAAACAATAACGAAAACTAATAGAATTGCCATTGAAGCCGTAGACATCAACATTCTATTATTCTCGGCACTCTTCATCATAGTCTGCGTCGAGAACGCATTCACGCTTTCCGATAACTGGTTGATCGATCCAACCATTGCATTACCGACCTGACGATATTGCGCAATAAATGCGTCAAATTCTGAATCACTCACTTCACCACGATCGTGGCGAGTAAGAACATCAACGGCACGGGTCGAGTAATTAATGTAATCATTGATCGCACTATGGACGCTTTGAGACTCAGCTTTAAACTCAGGTACCCGCTCAAGTAGCTGCAATTCACCAGTAACATCCCTTGCTGTCGTTTTTAGCTCGTCAAGAAACGAGCTACGGCGTTTTGCATCATAAATTGCATAAACTGCACTTATACGAATGGGATAAATACGATCATCAATATTGGCAATGGTATCTTTATAGTCAACAAGATTTTCCGTGTTAGTTGAAACGATCTGTTGTTCAGTTTCGAGCTTCGTTTTTGTTGTCAGCAAAGATACCAGCAAAACAACTGCCATCAGCATAACAGGCAATAAAACCTGATATCGAATTGATAAATTTTTCAATGAAAATTGCATTACAGCCTCAAAGAGATAGAAATAGAGATATGCATCCATGCACAAAATACTGGCGGCATTATCACCTTAAAACCTCCAAAAAGATAGACCTACGTCACAAAAAGACAGCAAAACCAATGCAACCAGGTGCACTAGAGGACTATTTCTTATAAGAGCGACATATGACACAGTACCAAATAAGCTCCTTTCGTTATATTTTTTATACCTATTAAGCATTTATGACTATCGTCATAGAGTGTTCAAACTTCTGAAACATGATTGTCATAAAACTCTCCTAATCTTGGCTTCGTTCATTCAAACCTATTGGCAATAAGGCCAAGCTTTTTAAGGATTAGGAAAATGAAAACACAGGTTATTGGTGCACTAGCCCTAGCAGGTTCAATGGTATTCAACACTGCGGTAGCAAATGAGACTATTTCTGTTGTAGGCTCAAGCTCCGTATCACCAATCATGGAGGTTCTTGGTGAAACCTATGCTCAATCCAATAATGTGACCATCGAGGTTCAGGGACCTGGCTCTTCTGCTGGTGTACGTGCTGCACATGATGGTTCATCTGATCTTGGTATGAGCTCACGTAACCTTAAGTCTTCTGAAAAAGCAGACAACATTAAAGAAGTTGTTATTGCCCGCGATGGTATTGCCGTTGTCGTTCACAACAACAACTCAGTCTCAGACCTCTCTAAAGAAGACGTTGCTAAAATCTACAAAGGCGAAATCACTAACTGGAATCAGGTTGGTGGCGAAAACAAGCCAATCGTTGTTGCAACACGTGATACTGCATCTGGAACACGTGGTGCATTCGAAGACATCATGAAGCTGAAGAAGAAAATCAACGGCATTAAAGTTTCTGCCATCTCTCAGCGGGCGCAGGTTGCCAGCGGCAACGGCCAGCTAAAAACAATTGTCGCCAACAACCCGTTTGCTATCGGTTACATCTCACTGGGCTCAGTTGACGGCTCAGTGAAACCTCTGGCTATCGACAACCACCAGCCATCTGTTGAAGCCATTAAATCAGGTGAATACGGGGTACAACGCCCATTCCTCGTTGTGTACAAGGAAGGTCGCCCGTCTAAGTCGGCACTTGAATTCCTTGCATGGGTTAAGAGCCCTGAAGCTCAGAAAATCGTTGCTAACAAAGGTTTCATCTCAGTTAAGTAATAACACTGAATGTTTTTGTCCGGTCAGCGTCATAACGACGATGGCCGGTCTTTATTGATTCCTCGGTATTTGAACAAGCCTTTTGCTTGATCAGTATCTGGAGTAAACACTATGACCATCGCAAATAATATAGAAAACCCAACCAAAGGATCTTCGCTAAAAGCCAAAGATAAAATCGACTGGCGCGAAATATTCTTTAAATACCTATTTTTGAGCAGTGCTGCCCTAGGTATTTTATCTCTTATTACTATCGGCTATTTCATCTTCCGCGAAGGTTACGCCGCCATCGAACATTCAGGCATTAGCGGTATCGTTTTAGGTACTGACTGGTTGCCACCAGCGCTATACGGCATCGCTCCGATGATAGTAGCCTCTGTCGTCTCAACGGCAGGCGCAGTTGTTATCGGTGTGCCAATCGGTGTACTCACCGCTATTTTCATTGCTGAAGTCGCGCCGAAGCGCCTTGCAGATATTATTCGCCCAATGATTGAATTACTGGCTGGCATCCCGTCTGTGGTTTACGGTTTCTTCGGTCTGGTTATCATCGTTCCGCTGATTCAAGACTTCTTCGCCGTTCCTGCCGGAAACACCGTACTAGCAGGAATCATTGTTCTGGCAATCATGATATTGCCAACGGTTATCACGGTTTCTGAAACCTCTATTCGTGCTGTACCGCGTACCTACAAAGAAGGCTCTTTGGCGCTGGGGGCATCACATATGTTTACTATCTTCAAATTACTCGTACCTGCTGCTCGCTCAGGCATCATGACCGGTGTCATTCTTGGTGTCGCTCGCGCCCTTGGTGAAACCATGGCCATCATCATGGTAATGGGTAACTCCCCCGCCATGCCTGAAGGCCTGCTTGAATCGGCACGAACACTGACAGCGAATATCGCTATTGAAATGTCATATGCAACCGGCATTCACGCAAGTGCGCTTTACGCAACAGGTATTGTCTTGCTTGTCTTCATCATGATGCTAAATGCCGCACTTCTTTATCTGAACCGTGAGCGTGCGAGGTAATCACCATGACTTTAAAAGCTACCAATGCTGCCAAGCAGCAATTGAAAGATAAAATTTCTCTGGGTGTTATCTGGCTGTCTGCCGGTATCACGGTTGGTTTTCTACTGTGGGTTGTCTGGTACATCCTGAGCAATGGCCTGTCACACGTAGACTGGACATTTATTTCCAGCAACTACACCACTATTGGTCAGGAGTCCGGTATTTGGCCAATGATTGTATCAACCCTATATATGGTTGCCGCCTCTATCGCCGTGGCGGCACCACTGGGTATCATGACGGCTATTTATTTGACTGAATATGCCAAAGTCGGTAGCAAGCTAGTGAAAGTCATTCGCTTTTGTACCGAGTCATTAGCGGGTATTCCGTCAATTATCTACGGCCTGTTCGGTATGACCTTCTTTGTGGTTGTACTTGGCTTTGGCTACTCGATACTGTCGGGGGCTCTGACTCTTAGTATTTTAATTCTTCCGGTAATTATCCGTACAACAGAAGAAGCATTAATGGCTGTACCACAAACCTACCGTGAAGGTTCTTACGGTTTGGGAGCCTCTAAAATCTACACCATCTGGAGACTTATTCTGCCAAGCGCGATGCCGGGTATTGTCACCTCCATCATCCTCAGCGTAGGTCGTGTAATCGGTGAATCAGCACCGGTATTCATGACAGCAGGTATGGTTGCCCGTATTCCAGAGAGCATGCTTGACTCTGGTCGAACGCTAACCGTCCACCTGTATAAGCTAACGCAGGAACTCTACACCATTCATGAATGGAATCAGGCGTATGCAACCGCCACCGTTCTGATTGTAATAGTTCTTGTAATTAACATGCTTACCAAATTGATTGCCAGCCGATTCAACACTGCGACTTACTAATTTTGAGGAAGAGAGCAATGAATAAATTCAATATCAAAAACCTAAACCTTTTCTACGGGGAAAATCAGGCATTGAAGCAAATCTGCCTGCCGATCCCTAACCGTCAGGTAACAGCACTCATTGGTCCGTCGGGCTGTGGCAAATCTACCCTCCTTCGCTGCCTGAACCGCATGAACGACCTTATCGAAGGCGTTAAAATTAACGGCCAGCTAAGCATGGATAACGAAGATGTCTATGGCAACGTCGATGTTGCGCAGCTTCGTATCAAAGTGGGCATGGTATTCCAAAAACCAAACCCGTTCCCGATGAGCATCTATGAAAACGTCGCTTACGGCCTACGTGCCCAGGGGATCACCGACAAGAAACGCCTTGATGAAGTGGTCGAAAAATCACTGCGCGGCGCAGCGCTGTGGGACGAAGTCAAAGACCGCCTCAAATCACACGCATTTGGTCTGTCAGGTGGCCAGCAGCAGCGTCTATGTATTGCCCGTACCATTGCGATGGAGCCGGAAGTGATCCTGATGGATGAGCCGACCTCGGCGCTGGATCCAATTGCAACCAAGAAAATTGAAGATCTGATGGAGTCGCTAAAGAAAGACTTCACCATAGTAATCGTTACCCACTCTATGCAGCAGGCAAGACGTATTTCTGATCGTACCGCCTTCTTCTTGATGGGCGAACTGGTCGAGCACGACGATACACATGCATTATTTAACAGCCCACGCGATGATCGCACCCGCGGCTACGTAAATGGCGACTTCGGCTAAGCGAGCAAACAACAACACTTCCTCAGCTCGCGGCCATATAAGCGAATAATAAAAAGCGATGGTACTATTGCCCCCTTCTTGTAAGGGGGCTTTTTTGTTTATTTGCAAAAAAAAACGATTATCGAATACAGTCTCCCAATTTCCACAGGAATATCACTGTAGATATAAAAATAATTCGATTTAATGTGAGTCTTGTTTTATATTTACAGTTGTTATCTATATGGCATATGCCTTATTACTTGGTGAAATCTGCATGTTGACTTATTAATATCGTCATATTAAACCTGTTGAGCATCAGATTCACTTTGATGTATGATCTTGTAATAAAATCACAGATTAATAATATATCCATATGATAAATTGCAATTGCATTCATAAAGAAAGAGTTAAACGTACTTTTTGGCAACGATTATTTATTAAATCGATTTACCGATGTAAAAATTGCGGTAAGATATTTAAGGTATGAATAAAGATACAACATTAATTCAGTCGAATATAAAATCTAAATCTCAGGCAATTTTAGCAAACACAAGAAAGCATTTTTTAAAAAGATATGACGTAATTCGTTTAAATAACAATCACAATGCACTTGGCAATAAAGGCGTCAAAGAGACATAACCAGTAATGACTACTCCAACAAGGATGGAGTATCACTACCCTAAAGTATCAAATTGACATTCCGCGGATGTCCCCTTCTATATTTTGACAAATGCCTATTTGCTCGGCTTCCGTAAGCATATGATCAATGAAGGTGCGTACAGTCAGCGAAAGGTACTTACGAGACGGATAAACCAGCCAACCATAACTCATCGACGGCTCAATATCTGCAAAGAGTCTAACCAACATTCCCCTCTCGATATAATAATCAGCCAACGGCTCCGGTAGCAAAATAATACCGCGATCTTGCAGACATGCCTCTACAATCAGCGGAACACTGTTCATGATCAGGTTACCAGAGCCCTCGATGATCTTATCTTGGCCCAAAGGCATCTTGGTATAAAGATGACCATTGGGATAACGAAAACGAATGAAGTTATGATTTATCATATCTTCAGGTTTTTTGGGCATACCATTCTTAGCTATATAACTTGGTGTTGCATAGTAACCAAATGATGCGGATAAGAACGGGCGGGCAATTAAGCTTGAATCTTCCAGCTTATCACCAATACGAAATGCTACATCTATATGGTTTTCAATTAAGTCTGTCTCAACCGAACCAGTAATAATTTCCACTGTCACTTTCGGGTATAAATCCATAAACTTAAAAATAGCCCTACCGAGATCAATAATACCCGGTAACGGCAGGATCTGGACCCGTAAATGCCCTGACAATTCATAAGTAGGCGCCGTGATCTCCTGAATGCTCAATTCAAGTTCATCCAGAATTAATTTGGTCCGCTCGTAGAATTTCTCGCCGGCTTCAGTGAGCTGCATCGAGCGATTGTGGCGATGAAAAAGCTGAATTTGGAGCTCCTCTTCCAGCGATTTAATCCGTCGGCTGAGATTCGACTTTGGCAAATCAAAGATTTCAGAGGCGCGAATAAGACTTCCTGCATCCACAATTTGATGGAATAACTTAATATCTTCCGTTTTCATCTCTCACCTGAGTGTTCAGAAACTGTAACTATTGTAAAGGCAATTGACGCCTATATCAGTTGCAAAAAACAGAACCCCTATTTCCGAAAAGTTTGGTTTTTTGCAACACTAGCAAAGGTTATAGTTTTCCGTGAGTTATAACAACAGGAAATACCATAATGAAACCGGCATCACTCAGCCTGCTTGCAATTTTGCTCTCCACCGTATTGACGGGATGTGACGACGCAGAAAGTGCAATCCAACAATCAGCCGTCGTCCGCCCAGTCAAACTCATGACAATCGACGACAGTATATCGCAGCAACTACGAGTCTTCCCCGCTAAAATTGCCGCAAGCCAACAAGCTGATCTGGCTTTTCGTATTAATGGCGAGCTGGTGAAGCTGGGACTAACCGAAGGTCAGCACGTGACAAAAGGTCAGTTACTTGCCCAACTTGATGACCGCGATGCTAAAAATGCGTTATTAAATGCAGAAGCGAATCATGACTTAGCTGATGTTGACTTCAAGCGAAAGCAAGAACTCTACAAGCGCCAGCTGATCTCAAAAGCTGATTTTGATACAGCCAAGGCAACACTGAAATCTGCCAAAGCGTCCCTGTATTCAGCCCGGGATCAGCTTGCCTATACCCGTCTGGAAGCACCGTTCTCTGGAACAGTTGCCAAAGTGAATCTGGATAATCATCAAATGATCCAGGCAACCCAGGTCGTTCTGACACTGCAGGGAAACAATCAGATTGATGTGCGGATCCAAGTTCCGGAATCTCTATTGCTGACGCTTAAGAATGTCTCTTTCGACGAAGCATTCAAGCCGACAGTACGTTTTCACGCCCCTCAGACTCTGGCGCTAAAAAACGGCTTTACTCCAACGCTAACAACAGCAGAACAACAAGGTGCCTACCCGGTGCAATATAAAGAACACGCCAGCACGGTTAGTCCAGGGAGCCAAACCTATGAGGTTGTGTTCAGCCTTACGCCCCCTGAAAACCTGAATATTCTGCCGGGAATGAGCGCCGAATTACTGCTTGATATGTCTAAAGTCAACACATCCGGGCAGGCCATTACAGTATTGCCACTCACTGCGATTATGCGCAGTGACGACACAGGTGAAACCAATGTGTGGCGCTATCACTCTGACAACAGCACACTTGAACCCGTATCAGTAATACTCGGGCAGGTCCGTGCAAACGGTATTGAAATCTTATCTGGATTAGAGCTCGGCGATGAAGTGGTTGCCGTCGGAGCTACTGCAGTCAAACCCAACATGGAAGTTAAACCTCTTCGCTGGGAACGAGGCGTTTAATTGATGAATGTTGCACACTACAGTATTAATAATAAAGTAATCAGCTGGATGTTCGTGCTGCTGATGTTGATTGGCGGCGCGGTATCATTTACCGGCCTTGGACAGTTAGAGTTTCCCGAATTTACGCTTAAGAATGCTCTGGTAATCACCCCTTACCCAGGAGCCTCTCCCGAACAGGTCGAAGAAGAAGTCACCCTGCCGCTTGAAGATGCCATTCAGCAAATGCCCCAGATCAAGCATATTACCTCGATTAACAATGCAGGCCTTTCTCAAATCGAAGTCGAGATGAAAGAGCAGTACGATGCCAGTGAGCTTCCACAAATTTGGGACGAACTTCGCCGCAAGGTTAACGACACTGTCGCCAATTTACCCCCCGGCACCATGCAGCCGCAGATCATTGACGACTTTTCTGATGTATTTGGCATTTTGCTGAATATTCAGGGCGAGGGTTATAGCTACCGAGAGCTGGAAAACTACGCCAATTATCTGCGACGTGAGCTGGTTCTCATCCAAGGCGTCAAGAAGGTCTCTGTCGTAGGCGCACCAGAAGAACAAGTCGTTGTTGAAATCAGCCAACAAAAACTCTCTGCACTGGGGCTTGACCAGAACTACATCTACAGTCAGATCCAAAACCAGAACGTCGTCTCCAACGCCGGTAAGATCCGTATAGGAGATGGCCGGATCCGTATTCACCCAACCGGTGAGTTCGATGAAGTATCAGAAATGAATCGCTTGCTGGTAAGTCCTCCAGGCAGTGCCAACTTGGTCTATCTGGGTGATATTGCCACTGTTTATAAAACAACAACAGAAACGCCAACCCTGCTTTATCACAACATGGGACATAATGCGCTGTCATTGGGGATCTCATTCACCGCTGGCGTCAACGTTGTTGATGTGTCCAACGCTATTTCAGCCAAAATTACCGAGCTGGAATCACAGCTGCCGTTAGGCATGAACCTGAATACCGTTTATGACCAAGGTGCTGTTGTTGATGTCTCTGTCACTGGCTTTCTAATCAACCTAGCTGAATCTGTCGCGATTGTTATTGTAGTTCTGTTGGTATTTATGGGACTACGTTCAGGGTTGTTGATGGGGGCGGTGCTGTTACTTACCATTTTCGGCACCTTCATCGTAATGAATGTTCTTGGGATCCAGCTTCAGATCATCTCACTCGGCGCACTGATCATCGCACTCGGTATGCTGGTTGATAACGCCATTGTTGTTACCGAAGGGATCTTAATTGGTATCCAGCGAGGCCAAACGCGTTACGAAGCTGCAGGACAGGTGGTAAAACAAACCCAGTGGCCGCTGCTCGGTGCGACGATCATTGCTATCATTGCCTTTGCACCCATTGGCCTATCTCAAGATGCTACCGGTGAATTCTGTGCATCTCTATTTCAGGTATTGTTAATCTCGCTGTTTATCAGCTGGATCACAGCCATCACTATCACACCGTTCTTCTGTCACCTGTTGTTCAAGGACGGCAAGAGCAGTGGCGAACCGCAAGAACTTTATCAAGGCTGGTTCTTCAACCTCTATCGAGGCTTGCTGTCGGCAGCAATGCGATTTAGAGTCGCTAGCCTTGCTCTGGTTATTGCAATGCTCGTAGCTGCTATTATCGGCATGGGTCATGTGAAGAATGTGTTCTTCCCGCCATCAAGTACTCCGATTTTCTTTGTTGATATCTGGCTTCCGGAAGGAACAGATATTCGCGGTACGGAAAATTTCGTCTCAACAGTCGAACGCGATATTCTGAACTACGAACAAGAAAACAGAGTGGGACTGAAAAACCTGACATCGGTCATTGGTCAAGGGGCGCAGCGATTCGTTCTTCCCTATGTGCCGGAAAAAGGCTATGACGCCTATGGCCAGCTCATTATTGAAATGGATAGCCTGGAAGCGCAAAACGCAAACATGCCGAAGCTAACAGCGCACCTTCGCGAAAGCTACCCAGAAGCCGAGTTCAGAGTGAAGTTCTTAGAGAACGGCCCTTCACCAGCGGCCAAAATTGAAGCACGTTTTTATGGTGAAGATCCTAAAATTCTCCGTCAGCTCGCCCATCAGGCAGAACAAATCTTCCTGGCTGAACCAACGGCAGAGAATATCCGTCACAACTGGCGTAATCAAGTAACGGTTGTTCGACCGCAGATGAACTTTGCCCAATCTCGCGAAGTCGGGATCAGCAAGCAAGATCTCGATACGGCACTGCTGATCAACTTCAGCGGCAAAGCTATCGGTACCTACCGTGAGCAATCGCATCTAATGCCGATACTGGCCCGAGCACCCGAGCAGGAGCGACTCGATGCAAACAGCTTACTGAAGCTGCAAGTCTGGAGCGGTGAAAACAACACCTTCGTTCCTGTTACCCAGTTAGTTTCTTCGTTCGATACCGAATGGGAAAACCCTATCATCATGCGCCGTGACCGTAAGCGGATGCTGACTGTATTAGCCGACCCGATTCTTGGAAGCGGTGAAACGGCCGATTCAGTTCACCGGAAAATACGGGGCAAAATCGAAGCCATCGAACTTCCGGATGGATACACCTTGGAATGGGGCGGAGAATACGAAACATCACGTGACGCACAGGCAAGCATTTTCAGCTCATTACCTTTGGGCTATCTGGCAATGTTCCTGATCACGGTGGTGTTGTTCAACTCTGTTAGGCAGCCTTTGGTAATTTGGTTCAATGTGCCACTTGCGATTATTGGTATCGCATCAGGCCTATTGCTACTTGATGCACCACTGAGCTTTATGGCGATACTCGGCATGCTTAGCCTAAGCGGTATGATCATAAAAAACGGTATTGTTTTGGTTGATCAAATCAACGCCGAGATTCAATCAGGAAAACACCCCTACGACGCAGTATTTGACTCTTCCGTCAGCCGTGTAAGGCCGGTTGGTATGGCAGCAATTACCACCATGCTCGGCATGATCCCGCTTCTGTTTGACCCATTCTTTGTGGCGATGGCAGTAACGATCATCTTCGGCTTAGGATTTGCTACGCTACTGACACTGGTTGTGCTGCCCGTCAGCTATACCCTGATATTCCGCATTCCAACTGAGACGACACAATCAGTTCAGGAGAATCCAGCCACCGCATAATTTATGCAAATAGTGCGCTAAAGAGTACGGTGAATAGCACTGTAAAAAAGTACTAACTTGTGTGTTCATTTAACACGCTTTACACCCAAGCCACTCGTTTACTTGGGTTCATTACTCTCGCGACTTTGCCCATACCTCTTACTCCTTCGAGTAAAGAGTGTATGGGCTTTTTTAGTCCCATCATTTGACCTTATGCTGACATTATTCCTAAAACGCATCCCTAATATAAAAACACTGTTTTCAAAGTCATCATTATTGACTATTTTTAACATGCACATGGACGACTTTTATTTTCGCTGAATTATAGGGTGATGTTATGCAGAGATGTAAAGAGTTCAAGCAGGCAACGACATGGATTAACCTACTAACCAAACTTGAGAAGCAGCCTAGGTTAGTCGGCATCCTACAGTCATCAACATCTCTTGCCAAACAGCTCATCTCATGCTGCCAGAACCAAAACCTCATGTCGTTCTGCAAAACAAAAGGGGCCGAACAACAACTCATGGCCGAGACCATTGCGGTTTCTGCCTGTGACACTCTCATCTGCGACCGCCAGCATTATAATGATCTAATCTACATTTTGAGCCTCCGCCACCAACCTATGACGGTTATCCTTAATCAGGAGAATTACATGCCAGACTGGTGCTGGCAGCTTCCCCAGCACCAGTTTTTATGTCAACAAGACATAATCTGATATTGGGTATCATGCCTCAACAGTTTCGGCTCTTGGCCTGATTAACCTCTTTTATAAATCAGGTAGCAAGAGTGAACAGTAACATGCGCATACTGATGATCATCCTGTTATTCATCTCATCTGTCGTGGTGGCTGAACAACATAAAGAACAAACACAACAACTAGCATCACTCGAAAAGGAGATAGCCGCACTCCACCAGGAGTCTCTCACCAAAACTGGCTCAGCAAGAAGTGTTGTTGAAATGCAACTGCTCAACAAAAATGACGAACTACGCAGCGTCATCAAGAGCTTAATCGACAACCGTACAGATGAAACCGTTACAGTACTGCTGAAATACGTAAATCAGCAGGTCATTTTCATTTCACAGGCCTCTGAGTTTCTTGAGGAAAAAATTACTGCTGAAGAAATAATGCTCGACGAGGCAGTACAGGAAGAAAAGTTATCGGTACAAAATACACTCGATGATGCCCGCCGATTCTATACCCGATTGCTGGCTGAGCAGTGGATAAATTACGAATGGCTTGAACTACTTGACTCTCCGGATCCCAGTAGTGCTGACGCTCTCACTGATGACATCAGCCACCGGCTTGAGTTCATGTCTGCTTCACTCTCCTTCAATAACCAACAAGAAGCACTGTTGCTCAAACAATTGAAGACTGCATCCGAAGGCGAAAAGCCCTCGGTTCAGCTTGAACACCTTTTAGCTCAGAGAAATATAGCCAGTGATATCGAAAACCTAAAATTTCTCGTCGAGCTGGCCGACACAATGGAGATAGAGACCACCCAATACACCCAGCAAATTTTCGAAGTAACCGGAGAGCTGACCGACGAGCTGCTAAAACCTAAAGTGCTCATTTCCTTATTTTCCAGTTGGATAAAAAACGTTGTCCAATGGCTTATCGACAATACCCCTCAAGTCCTGTTCAAGCTGTTTATTTTCGCCTTTATTATTTTTATCTTCCGGATCTTAAAAAAGCTCACACGGAAAATGGTGACCAGGGCGGTATCATCACCTAACCTGCGAATGTCTCAACTGATGCAGGACTTCTTTATCTCGATGAGCGGCAAAGGAGTCTTCATCATTGGCCTTCTGATCGCCCTGTCGCAAATTGGCCTCAACTTGGCTCCTATACTGACCGGTTTCGGGGTTGCCGGAGTGATCATCGGCTTCGCTCTTCAAGATACCCTGTCCAACTTTGCCTCTGGCATGATGCTGTTGATCTATAGGCCTTTTGACGTCGGCGACTTTGTCGAGGCCGGTGGCGTTTCCGGCAAAGTGAGCCATATGAGCTTGGTCAGCACCACAATCAAGACTTTTGACAACCAGATCATGATTGTTCCTAACAGTAAAATATGGGGCGATACCATCAAAAACGTCACCCATGAACGTGTCCGCCGGGTTGATATGGTATTCGGAATTGGCTACAGCGACAGTGTCGAACACGCCGAGCGGGTACTGAACGACATCATTAATGCACATCCGGCAATACTGCGCTCACCGGAAAAAACTATCAAGTTACAAACCCTGAACACCTCATCAGTCGACTTCATTGTTCGCCCCTGGGTGAAAACAGAAGACTACTGGGATGTCTATTGGGACATTACCCGTGAAGTAAAAATTCGCTTTGACAAAGAGGGGCTATCCATCCCCTTTCCTCAGCAAGATGTGCATCTGCATGTGGTCGATAAAAAGAAGGAGTAATTGATGAAAACCGAATGTCATACAGTCAATTATCAAGCAAACTAATATCACCTACTTATTGGGCATATATTAATTGTTACAAAGCGCAAAAATGACATTGCCTTAACAGAAATCAAGGTTACATTTGGCAAACTATTGTCTATAAATAACATGCTGAGATTAATGAGTAGCCATAAGGTCACTATTTTTCAATCGATAAATGTTACGAAGTGTTCACGAAGATGAACTCTTGCTCGTTATTAAAGTCACAACAATAATAAACGGCGTACAATCGGTAATATAAGCGATTAACCTAATATTCAGGAAACTTATGTTCGAATGGGCGCAGTATAATAAATAAACTCCGGGAACCATATTATGAGAAAGCGTTTTTTAACAATTTTAGCCTTACCCGTTATTCTTGCAGCTTGTGCTGCCAACAATAGCAGCACT
>Ga0209379_10001258_pt1 | contig 17134 bp, 15 predicted proteins | sample tdDd001_FD_187124 | JGI IMG/M metagenome (GOLD analysis project Ga0209379, IMG submission 187124) | Marine sediment microbial communities from the Atlantic coast under amendment with organic carbon and nitrate - tdDd00.1 (SPAdes)... | ecosystem: Environmental > Aquatic > Marine > Coastal >...
ACGCCTTACGCTTCTTGTTTTTCACTTTTTTTCTACCCATGAATAACCCCAGAACTTTTAGGCCGTTTCTAATGAGCACGTTATCCAAATCCTTATGAGCAGCTTTTAGCTCTTTTCTGATTTCAATTTCCTGAGGACAATGTCTCTCACATTTCCCGCAGTCAGTACAAAGGTCTGCGCCGGATTTTTCTGTCCCCATCATACCGACCACTTTTCCTAGATACATAAACTGCGTTTGTCTCTCCCCAAAGAAATACTTGTCGTTGTAGGCAGTGAATGTCCCTGGAATGTCGACGTTAAACGGACAAGGCATACAGTAATTACAACCCGTACATGGCACCTTCATCAGTTCTTTATAAATTACTTTAACATCATTTATAATCTCAATTTCCTCTTTTGACATACTGTTTGGTTTAGTCATTTTAGCTACTTTGATGTTTTCAACAACATGTTCATCCACGTTCATTCCGCTGAGTACCACACCCACTTCCGGATGATTCCAAATCCAGCGCAGTGCCCAAAAGGCAGGAGATCTTTTTTCACTGTACGTATCAAACTTTGCTTTAACTTTTGATGGCGCCTTAGCTGCAAGATTACCACCTCGAAGCGGTTCCATGATCACAACACCAATGCCCAGCTCATTTGCCCTTTTTAATCCTGCAAGACCAGCTTGGTTGTATTCATCTAAGTAGTTATACTGAATCTGACAGAATTCCCAGTCATAATCTTCTAAAATTTTAATGAATTCTTCAGGTCTACCATGGAAAGAGAAACCAATATGTCTAATCTCGCCTTTCTCTTTCTTCTCTTTGATAAATTCAAGTATTCCAAGCTTCTTTAACTTCTCCCAAGTTTGTAAACTGTCTAGCATATGCATCAAATAATAATCGATATATTCTGTATCCAGTCTTTCAAGTTGTGTGTCAAAATACTTACTAATCTGTTCTGATTTATTCACCAAGAACGCTGGCAACTTATCAGCAATGTAGACTTTACTTCTTATATCGTGTTTTTTTATAAACTTTCCCAGCATGACTTCACTTTTACCATTGTGATACGGATATGCGGTGTCATAGTAATTTACACCATTTTCATATGCATAAAGCATCTGTTTATCTGCTTTTGCTTCATCGATTCTACCGTTTTTAGTTGGGAAACGCATACATCCATACCCCAGAACAGATAATTCCTCTCCATTTTTCACCAATTTTCTATATTGCATTTCATATCCTCCCTTAATTCGATAAATGATCAAGTTTTGAATTTATAACTCCGCAACTCAGCTTTATATGATCAATCACCACATTAGCTGACACTGTGTTTGTAAATTGATTATACTTTTTATCTGACAGCGTGTCAACTATTTGTTGAAAGTTTTTTAATCCTGTGCTAATATTATCTTCAGAGGTGATTGAATGGAATTTAAACGCGCTAGAACAAATCAACAAATTGAGGAACGACGAAAAGAGATTCTCATAGCTTGTGCTGAGCTATTTGATAATGGTGATATTGACGATGTTCATTTCAAAGCGATCGGAGAAAAGACATCTTTTGCAAGATCAACCATCTACAAATACTACACAACAAAAGAGGAAATATTACTCGATCTGCTTTTAATAGATGTCATGGACTGGGCTTGTGATGTAAGAGAGTTCACAGAGAAATATGAGGAATTGACTAAAGAGGAATACTGTCATGAATTTACTCAATCCTATGTCAAGAACGAGCGCCTTCTGAGGCTTATGTCCATATTGTATTCCCTTCTTGAGAAAAACTGTAGTTTAGAAAAGTTGACCGAATTCAAGAAAAATCTAATGGGCTTTACAACACCTTTATACGAAAGCATACAAAAGTTCTTTCCAACTTCTAATGATGAAGCCATTCAGACTTTTATGTTTACATCATCAAACTATATTCTCGGTCTTTATCCTTCGACACATATCTCTGATAAACAAAAAAAAGCTATGGAACAATCGGGCTACGAGTACCCCATCATGGATTTTGAGGAGATGTGTTATAAAGGGTTTTTGATTTTATCTTCTGTTCTATAGTTTAGTTTGATTTCACGATACCAGAATAGAAATCAGTGAGTAAAATGAAAGCAAGCCGACTCAAATGAGTCGGCTTGCTTTCATTTATTTTTCTAGTTCTAGCTCACAAACCGTTTCCACATGTGTGGTATGGGCGTCACAGAACTTTTTTCTTATAAACATCTTTTCCATCCCCTACCAGTACAACGGCAATTGTAACTATTTTATCCTATATCTCACAAAGCGAACGGTAAAGTAACCCCAAAAAAGCATCCTTTAGGAACTCATAAGAATGCTAGAATTTACTAGTAGTGTTAACTAAATTATTTGTTTGTAAACCATACTTTACGAATCAAATTATTCTCGTATTCGTATATGAAAATATACTCCTCTTTCTCATCTCTTTCGTTGATTGACGTTTCATGGGTAAACAGCTTAGTATTAACAGGTGTCATTGCAGTTATTTCCCACCGAATATTTTTACTTTGGGGATTATTTGTTATTAGCTTCATTAACTCATCTCTTCCAGTCGCAACCGTCTTGTTGTCATCTAGTGTTATAAACTCGACTTTTTCATGGAAGCATTCTACAAATTTGTCTAATTCGTAAGCATTGCGGTAATCTACTGCTTTTTGGTTGATGGTCATGTAATTATTCATGAAATCATCCTTTCGTTGTCTTGTTTTATGTGAAGTATCACGTTAATAATATTAAACTTCACTTATACCTTACATTCCTATAACAACCTTTACCCTGAGTGGATTTTTTTACTCAAAGATGAGAACGTATTTCAATACGAAGTGCGATAATAGCAATTCATTAACTCATAATCTCATCTCTCAACATTTTGGTTCTCCAGGTGTACGGCACAACGAAACTAATCCTAAACTCTAATGTATACCTCTTACGCCGCTCATCAGCATAAACAACAAAGATAGTAGCAACATAAATATCGGCGAAAACCAACCGAATCCTCTAAACATCATAGGTCTATGGTGCATTGGGCCATGCATTGGGCCATGAATTCTTCTCCCCATACCACCCATATGTCCACCTCTATGCATTCCATGTCCATTCATCGTCACAAGCTCCTCTCAATGTCATTTCTTAGAACAAGTATACTGACAATTTGTGTGAGAGTTGTGAAAGAACTATGGAATGACTGAATGAAAAGATGAGTTTATATTCCCTTAACCATCACGAAGTCTTCGTATCCCTTAGGACAATTGGGAATAACCATCTTCACTTCATACCCTCTTTTTTCATATAAGCCTTTCGCCTGGAATGTACTTGTGCCCAAATAACAATTCCTATAGCCTTTCTCATTGGCCTCATTTTCAATATGATCCATTAAGTTTGATGCAATGTCTTTACCTCGATAGGCTTCATCTACCCACAAGCGAGACACATATAAGTAATCCTGAGCTAAACAGCCGGATACACCGCCAACGATTTTTTCTTGGTCAAGTGCAACATACTGAATGTCTATTTTCCTATCATCAATCTTATGCTTTTTATTGTAGGCTTCAACTTGTTCATCTACAATTCTGGTATAATCCTCATGCTTCTCACCCATTGCTTCAATTACATATGCATGCTTAAATCTTCTGCCAATCATTTCTTTATTGCACATAACATGAGTGTCAAAACCAATCGGCATATCTTTTAATACGCCTTGTACGTCAAAGCCCTGCTGTTTAAAATCTTCAATACGATCTGAACTATAGTTTTCAATGGTAATGCCTTCTACATTCCCTTTATAGATTTTATAAAGTTCGTTCATGATCAGGCTTAGTACTTCCTGATTTTCGTAAAAGAGTTCCCCGATAAATACCCAATTCCATCCGAGTCCAGTATGGCAACCGCCCACCAATTTGTCATTCTCAAGAACATAAACATTCATAGACTCATAGCGTGTCTCTCCTGTAAACATCTTATTGTACGTTACTAGTCCATTACTAATATCCTCTGTATATTCTAATTTAGCATCCCTTATATATTTAATCGTCATTTTTAAAGATCCTCCTCAGCCAACTAAATCCCTTTCTCAGCCAGCCTATTCATCTGATAGTAATTCATAGTCGAAACTTCACTAAATCCACATTCAATATATAAATCTAAAGCTTTCTTATTTTCCGTAACCACCTGAAGCTTGATTTCCTCACAGTGATTCTCTTGCAGCTTTTTGATTGATTGAATTAGAATTTGACGTCCATAACCTTTTCTTCGATGTTTAGGTAGTACGCCTAACCCATATATAGCACCACTATTATTGCTGCTTTCCAAATGAACTTTCCCAATAATCTCGTTATCGACTTCAACTATATAAATGAGCATCCCTCTTTGTTCCTCTTCTTCAGGCATAATCATAGCATGGTCATCATCATTTATAGAATCATTTGTGGATTCCTCATGAACATCACCGAAGTAAATTACGTTTTGAGCTGCAATTTCTTTGGCATCATCATTTGTTGCTTTTCTAAATACAACACCTGATTCTAACGTATCAAATGTTGCTTCATTTTTTAGATACATCTCATATTCAGCAAACTCATAAGAAGCGCCTACCGATTTTATGAAGCCCAGTCCTGATGTTGAGTTGCTATCAGAAAGCAACTGCATTTTTACATCGCCTCGACGTACCCACTCATCTTTTACGAGTTGAAATAGCTTTGAAAAAACACCTTGTCTTCGATAGTCAGGGTGAACCATCCCATTAACCTCTAATGTTGATCCTCCAAAGCTGCCAATCCCTATATAACCAACAAGTTGATCTCCAATATAATACAAAAACTCATTCACTTCATTCATGCAAACAGCACCTGATGCCTTGATTGAACTTAATTTGTAATCCAATTCAAGTTTTAAACTTGTATTATCAAACTTAATGCATTGCTTCTGAAGCTCATTAACGTGTGTGTATTCGGTCATTTCTAAATGCTCTTTCAATAAAATAGATGAGGATTTCATTTCATTCATACGGCAATTCCCCCTAAAAATATACGCCCAGATTTATAGAAGTAGTCATTCAATTTGTCACTCATTAACAGTATATTACATTAACGAACGTCATTCAACTTTTTTAAACGTTTTATAATGTCACATGCTCTCATAATCTAAATTTCTAACAGCATCAGCCTTTGTACAACTTTCGTATTTCGTATGGAATAAATCCGCTTTAAGTGATATATTTAAAGTTGCATTAAAAACGACCTTGGAGGACTTATATGAATATTTTTAATTTGAGCAAGAAGTTTGATTATGATTTAAGCAAGTACAGTATTACAAAGCAAGATGGCATCATCGCAATGATATTTTGGATAGCTTATGTGGCCATATTATGGACGAACACGAAAATTTATACCCTCTTAAATATTAGAGATTATTATTTTGGTATTAATAGTTCCTCTTTTTATGACTGGTTATACATAGCGCCATATAACATCTTACTATTTGTCGGATTGTTAATCGTTGTTAAGTCTCGAAAACAATCTCTTAGTTCTATCGGTTTCAATTTAAAGACGAGTGGAGCTTCCCTGTTGATGGGTTTAATCATCGCAACTCCGATATTGCTTTATAAGATATTGGTTGAAGGGCTTTTCAGTGGTGTCTCAAGTGCAGACATACTTTGGGTCATACTATACTTTGCAACATATATGCTGGTGAAAGAAATTATGTACCGTGGCTTCATTCAGCCTCGAGTAATCGCTTTGGTCAATAATAAATGGATTGGTATGGCCATTGTTGCAGCTATGTTTTCAATATTGTCCGCTCATGGCATTCGCTTTGAATTAGAGGACTTTATAGTACACTTTGCACTGGTTTACCTCTATTCGAGACATGATAATTTTATTGGTTCATTTTTAGTATACTTTGCATGGAACATCTACTAAAATTCAAAAGTAACATTCAAAAAAAACAGGGATATGTTGCTATCCCTGTTTTTCTTTATCCATTATTAAATTTCTCTTCGACTACTAAATACTAAAACCGCAGAACGCTCACTTGCGTTATGTCTATTATTAGAATTTATGTTCATATATCACGTCTTACGGTTCTTATCGAATTTCAACATGATTGGTTGTAACCAATAACTGATCACAAGCAGAGCCGTACCAAAAATCATAGAGGTGATTATTTTCCACAATACGCTTACCGTGCTTAAATCAACAAGTATGAATTTAACAGCGACAATCACGATCAAAACAAGAGAATAGTTTGCAAGCTCACGTCTAGCCATAATCATATGATACGTCAACATACTCAAGGCATAAGCTGCCCAAACCAAAGTAATTGTGCCATTTCCATTGCTAAGTGCTGACAAGCTGTTGTTCGAAAGCAGCATGTACAACAAACTGTATCCGACAAACTTAATCTTATCGCTAAGAGGTAAAGTCCTTTGAAGTACATACAGTATAGCGAGCTGAACAATACTGTTCATCAATCTTAGCCATTCGAATTGATTTTCATAACTAAAACCGTAAATAGAAATTAAGTTTGTCATACCCAAAAGTATTATCCATCCGTAACTCAAAATTCTCCATGTTTTTGTGAAGATTTCATCCTTATCCTGCTCAAATGTGATAATTGCGAATAGCAAACCACCTGCAATGGCAACACCATATTGGGAATAGTCCGTTAAAATCCAACCATCAAATAAAACGACCATAAAGACAGTCGCAAAACTCATCATTTTCATCAAATACCTTTGTTTGACTGTTTCGTGTCTGCGATGAGCTAATAAATACAGAGTGGCTGACAAACATAAAAATGCTATGGATTCCAATACTGGAGCATCCCAAATCCAAAGGTGGTACACGCTCAGCATCACTTTGAAAAGCATAAAAGTGAATCCATAGGCCATGATGCTATATTGAGGTAAGAAGTTAAAACGATCTTTTAACACTTGAAGAACGATCAGCCATATACTCACAACAAAGATAGATGCAGCAATAACGTTTGTTTCGCTCATCATGTGATAAAGAATTGACTCAAGTAAGATCAACGAGTAGACTTGGTAGATCATGACGCCTATCACATGTCTTATCTTGCCCTTCTGATACAAAAGTCCAACCGTTAGTAGTACAACAATACTTAAGCGCGTCACAATATCGCTAACCTCTGGGGCCTCAAAGAAGACCTCCACTAGATTAAACAATGCACCCAAATATCCGCTAAAGAAGATGACATGCCCTACTATTCGTGTAAAATTATAGTCCGTTTTGTGACTGATGAAATAGAACAGCACACCGAGAACGATAATACTAATGACTCGGACTACACCTCCGAAATACAAAATCAGCGCAAATGTCGAGAATAAACCCGTTAAGCTGATCAATACATTCGTTAATATGCTAATGCCTCTTTCTTTAACCACATAATAAGTTGTCAAAGCATATAGAGCAAACATTGCTCCATAAATTATTGCTTGAACTGAATCTGTAAACACATCAATATACTCAAAGTGCAATATCGACACAACAGGAACAATACCAATTATGAAAGCAGAAAGCCTCTCACTATCTGGCGCTTCACGTCTTGAAATATGCAAGTGGACGTCAGGAATACTGAAAACCACCAGTAGAGAAAAGATGAGTCCAGAAAAATGTATAGGCTCACTACCAGTCAATTCACTGCCATATAGCAACAAGATCGTTGAAATATATACACTAACAATAGTTGCAATCTGTAGAACTCTCCACTGGCGAATGGTGTAAATACACATCGATCCAATAGAAAGAGCTAAAATGTACATGCCTATTCCAAAGATTCCAATAAAGTCAAGTTCGACAACAAAAGGAATGAGCAGTCCACCAAGAACCGCAATCACTGATATTGATGGCGAATTGGTCATCATGGCAATCGTGAAGGCCCATACCGTGATTAATATCAAAATTAAGAATGCCATAGTGTCATTCAGCATACCGTATGCTAAATAAGCAGCATAAGTGGTGATGTAATACGTTGCGATTCCACCGCCAAACAGAACCTGACTCAGTATGAGTCTTTCCTTCGCTTTAACTTTGAAACCACTATAGTAAAACACCAAACCAATAATAAAACCGATAACAATCGTAATATGCTCAGTAATCATACCTTTATCATAAGCGAGCTTAAATAAAAAACCTATACCAATAAGCAGTAACGCCATTCCAAGCTTGCTAATGATAAATTCCACAGAAAGCAGATTCTTGTCAAAGATTGGCTTACGCTTTTTAGCACGCTTTCTCTTATATTTTTCATCAAAACTTTCATTTTTAATGAGATCTGTCTGTTCCGTCTGATCAGACGTACTTTGGTCAATTGCAGTCACTTCTGCTTGAGTTGGATCTAGAGTTGAAACTTGAATGCTCGCTTGATCAACCTGCTCTTCTGGTTCAACTTGTGTTTCTATAGCCTCTTCTAACTCATTATCAGCCCGTGTTACTTTAGCTAATTCTTCCTTTAAAGAAAGGTTTTGATCGCGTAGTGTTTTAATCCATCTTTCATGTTTTCGTTGTGTATCATTCAGTGCGACAACCTTTATAATTAAAAAAACAAGGACTATTAATTGGATAAATTGCAAAATCATACCTCCCATATAAGTATAAATATAAATATAATATTCCCTCGTAACATAATACCTTTAATACCAATTATAGTAAACCAAAGGTTAGCATAGTTCTTTTCTTAAAGTATAGTTATCCAGAAAACAGCGCTAACACTCAGAGGAACAAAGAATAAACGGGCTGATAATAATCAGCCCGTTTCAGTAAAATCTAACTATTTGATTCTATTATTTCTTTAACTTCAACATTACTGTTCCTAAATCTCACTGTGCCTTTTTCTTTTTTTAACTTAATTGCCCCAACTGGGCATAAATGAATACATGCCAAACATCCGTCACAGTTATGTTTAAACTCTAGTTTTCCTTTCACAACAATGTTGTCAATCGGACATACCTGTTCACAGACGTTACAACTTATACAGTTGTCTTCTACAATAAATTTTTCATCATAATTTCCTTTACTATCACTTCAACTTACCATCAAAATCATCTTTTATAACTTCAAGGAACTTATAGATGACATCCTTGTCGTTCTCATCAAATTGGTCAAATATCTTTTTATCTTTTTGCCAAGCGTCCTCATGTAATTTCTCATGTTTGTCAAAAACAACCTGGCCTTTTTCAGTCAGTTTAAAATACTTTTCCTTCTTATTTAGCTCTGTCTGGTAAACACTTAAATATCCATTTAAAATTAGCTTCTTTGTAATTTTTGTGACGGCTCCTTTGGTGATTTTTAAGAATTCCGTTGTTTTGGTCACATTCGCAAACTCCGTCCTACCAATAAACGAAATAGCATGTACCTCATTAATATTTAAGTTGCCGTAATTCTCTAAAAATCCCTGTTTATTAAATTCCTCGAACAGCTGAAAAACCTCTGTTAGTTTCTCTAGCATATTATCATTATTCATTTTGAACCCACCACCTTAACGTACACTTATTTAGTGTCAATAAAAATCCTCGTTGATAGCCCTGTTAGGAACGGGTTGTCTATCCACATTGTAAAAACATCAAATAGTTGACCTTGGTTCACACTTAGGTTTTCTAAACTTAAATTCTCTACAACATAAGTATCATTTTCTTCAGATTTTACATCTGCTTTCACATGTTCCTTGCCTCTTCGAATGCCAGCACAATCGATTCCAATAAAATGTACCTTTTTCTCAAGCAAGTGGTCAATCAACTCCCAACTAAGTTCAGGGTGATTGTTAATATATACATCACTACCATAAGGATGTTCAGTCTGAATGTCAGTCTTGAACATGATGAAAGTACCTTCTGTAATTTCATGTCCGTCTACAACTTCTATACCGATCTGCTCATTGATCCCAAATGATGTACAGTCAATCAAAAGTCCTTGCGACTTGAAATAATCAATCGGAATACTGCTTTTCTTATAAACATCAATATGCGTTCCTATATGTCCAGCATTAAGTAACTTGTTGTCCTGCGCTTCTAACCACTTCCAGACATCATGGTTTTTATCCAGTTTTAATGTAATATCAATCATATAAGCACGTCCTTCTCAAAAAGTATTATTGTTTCCTTGTAAACAATAATAAATCATTTTTGTTTCCTTGTAAACAATTTTAACTATAGAGTCCAAAAAAAACACAAAAGCCCAGTTTTTCAACTGGACTTTCATTAAAGAAATAACATCTGAGTCAGTTCGCGATTCTTTACTAATTTCTCAATTCCCTATATACTGAGTAAGTCACAAAATACATGGTCTATCTAAATAATAGCCACTAGAAAATTAGGAGAACTATATGTTTCGACTCTGGGGTAAAATTGTAAAAAGCAATACTATCATCACTGACCAAGTCTTTGAACTGAATGCATCTGATCTGAACCTGGAAGAAAAAATCGATCAGGGGCTTGAATCCCTGTGTAATCACTTTGACATCCAAAAACCCATGTTGTTCGACGACAATAAGAGTAACTTCGCTCAAATTGCCAAGACACGTTTTAAAGATCATCATTTTATTGAAAGTATTGATTTTGATTATTTAGAGATTGAGATTATTGAGGACAAATAGTCAACACATACACATTGAGTCTGTGACGAATACGTTCCAGACTCTTTTTTCTTTTAAATAGAAAAATCACATAGTGCACTTAAAGATCATTTCAATTATATCGTAAACAGCCAAACTCCCAGCACGAGAAACATCAGCGCCCAAATGTAGAAGAATACTTCCGTCCCCTTATCACCCAGATACTTTATGAAAAATTTGATCTTTTTCATATTCCAGATTGGAGCCGGCTTAAGAACAGCAATCACAACCACCATCGCCGCATATAGTATACATACGATTGCCCATATTTTCATATTCAGTCCCTCCCGTTCATTTTTTTTTAGCCTATTCCAAACCTTTTCTTATTTTTGGTGCCAATACTAAAAACACCACTGCACTTATTCCAAGTACGATTCCAGAATACCCGATGATGTCGAGCCATGAACCCTTGTTTGACAGAACAAGATCATTGCCTTTGTAGGTCCAGTAGAATGGTATCCAGTAAAACAAAGGCTGCCACTTGTCCGCCAGAAGCTCTTCTGCCGCAATGGATCCAAACAGCGGTAAAAAAAGCAATTTTATGTTTCCCGCTGCATTCATAACGTCGTCATTGTTTATACCTTCAATGAACCCTACGAGTATGCTAATAATACACGAGGTCGCCACCATGAGAACAGCATGGAAATAATTGATTCCTCTAAACCCTGTTATGATCAGAATCAATACGGTGCTCACCAATGGAACAAATATGCCAATAATGCTTTTCCCAGCTATAAATCCAAGTCTTGACACCGGTGTCAAGTGGATTGCGCTTATTGTATTGTCGTTTTTTTCTTCAACGATGTTGAGTGCAATGATCATGCCTCCTAGAATTGAGGTGAACATCATCGATGTGTTGACCATAACTTTCTTCAAAGGGGGGATATCCCTACCATAATCCACAATCTCGACCACTGATTCCTCTATCCCAATATCGTAGTGGTCAAAGGCCGCTAGATTCCTTACGTAATCTACAATGTAATCAGGCTCATTCCCCTGTGTCAAAATGAAATACTCATCCGTTTGATCCGGGAGCACGGCTATAATATTGTCTCTTTTTCTAACCCTGTCCTCAATGTCCTCAAGGCTCCCCAATAGTTCAACCTTTGCAAACTGCTTGAAGTATTCACTCTGCTCAGGATTCTCCCCTTCCAGCAGGACGATTTCAACCGTGGTGTCATTAATGCCAGGCGAAAAAACATTGATCATGATAGCAAAAATAACTGGTACAACGATTATGTACATAGTTATAAAATTTCTTACGCTTGTTTTTAAATCCCTCTGAAAAATTAAGAATATTTTTCTAATCATTTCATAACACTCCTTCACAGAGACAGTGTCTTTTTAAACCTGTAATCTGCCAGAATGAAAATAGCAAGGCCCAGCACGGCAAAGCCTAAAGATGCCACCATCACATAGGTCATATTTCCGCCAACCGATATAATTTCCTTAAAGCTCTGCAACATGACATAGCTCGGGATTATCTTTACCCAGTCGGGATCCCAGCTGGGTGTAAAGTAGGAAATATTAGGCATGATCATAATCACGATGACAATGTACATGACTCCGAAAGCATCTACGATATCCTTGTAAAAACTTGTAAGAAACAATCCAAGTGAGGCTGCAAAAAAACCTGAGCATGCAATAAACAGCAGCATCGCTGGGTAGTTCGGCTGAAGCCCCATGACCGGCACTGTTATTATTAAGGTTGTCACAATGCTTGTCACAATGATAACCCCTATCTTGCTTAGCAGGTAATGCCAGACTGAAGACGCAGTTATTGCATATGCCTTTATGATCCCTTCGTTTTTATCGAGGAAGATATAAGCCGCAATAATAAACAGACTCATCAAACTTCCATTAAAGGTTAAAAATACAGGTATCATATTCTCTTTATCATTTAATGGTCTCGCATCCTGATAAAGGCGTCTCACCTCGATGTTGTCAGAATAATCCTCAATGACATCATGTCCAGCCAACCTGTTGTGATAAACCAATAAAATGTTCTGAAGCTTCTCTGTTTCATACCCTTGTAGATAATAGGTGTGAATGATCTGATTATCCTCATTTACATTTACATGAACAGCAGGCACTCTTTCGGAGTTTGAAAAGGCATCAAGCGCATCCATGCTATCAAGCAAATAGATCTTCGATTCCTCTGTTTCATAAAGCACAGCAGCAAAAGTGCGGTTGTCCGCCTCCACTTCCACCTGCTCAGCAAACTCATCTAGATCTTCTTCAAGCAAATTTTTTTTATATCTGTCCCTGACAACCTGAGGCAAATCAAGATAAAAGTACTCCTTTCCCTTGGTGTCAAAATCCTCCGGGACCACAAATACAAGAATCAACAAAAGTATTATGGCCATTGCGAGTTCAACGTAGAAGTACCAGCTTTTTGAGGAAAGGCTCAGTTCCTTTGAAAAACTGTACCATAGTTTCATTTAAACCAGTCCCCTTCCGGTTACCTTAATGAATATTTCCTCAAGAGTGGCTTCCTTGGTATGCATTGTTTGGATGTCATAATTACTTATCACTTCAACCAGTCTGTCCTTTTCCTCTTTTACAACTGTGGAAAAACTCTCCTTGATGAGTTCCCCTTCTTTAAAATATTCGACCTCTACCAGCTTTTCGCCGTATTTGAGTTTTAACGCTTTTGGAGAATCTATAATCCTTATCTTTCCATCTACAATAAATGCAACCCGGTCACACAGTTCATCGGCAATGTACATGTTATGTGTTGTCAGAAAAATTGTTACACCTTTTTCGTTTTCCCGCCGTATTATATCCTTTATTTGAGACGCAATTGCAGGGTCCAGTCCTGTGGTCGGCTCATCGAGGAACCACATCTCAGGGTTATTTATCATGGATCTGGCAAAGGTCAGCCTGTGCTTCATCCCCTTCGAATAATTTCCCGCTTTAATATTTTCCTTTCCACCAAGTCCCACAAGTTGAATCAGGTCCATGGGTTCTATTGTATCCACATCAAATAATTTTCTGTAGAATTCGAGATTTTCAAGTCCAGACATTTTACTATACACATTGGATTGTTCAAAAGACATTCCGATTTTATTGAACATTCTGTTCTTAAGGTGTTTGACATCATATCCTGCAACCTCAACCTCCCCTTGCTGAAGCTGCAGAAGCCCTACAAGTATATTCTGGGTTGTTGATTTTCCAGCACCTGAAGGACCTAAAAATCCAAATATCTCACCCTTCTTGATTTCAAAACTCACATCGTTTACTGCGTAATTATCATCATTACTGTATGAATGGTAAAGGTTTTTGACTTTAATCATACTATTCCTCCTGATAATTTAATATGACCAGTTCCCCTTCTTTTAATCCATCTTTTACTTCAATATTTCCGTCAAATTTAATTCCAGTACTGATTTCCCTTTCGATAATTTCCCCGTCTTCAAGAACCTTCACATATTGTTTTGAATTTTTTTGAATGACAGTGCCTGCAGGAATTAGAAGTGTTTCTCTTGGTGCCTCAACCATGACCTTCATTTTCACCTCAAGTCCAAAAGCAAGTGCTTCAGATGATTTCAGCAGACCGATTTCTACCGTCTGTCTGTTCTCTTCCACGCTTAGTTCCGACAGGGTTACAAAAGCTTTGGGGTATACCCTGTTAACCTTCAGGTTATCAATATTGATGTCGAGATTTAGGTCCTGAATTTCCGCCTTCATATCAGGACTTATGTTTCTTGCATCTTCCACCATAAAATCGACTAGGATGACTTTTTCTGTAGGATCTTGAATTTCTATAATTAGGAACCCTGGAGATGGAGAATCTCCTTCGAAAGTGTTTATTTCTGTCACGATCCCTTCAATATCCGTATATATCACATAATTATCTCTGTTTTTTTCGAGCATTTCTAACGTTAGAAGCAGTACATCTATTTCGGCTTCATATTTCTTCTTGTTATTTTCTGAAATTTCTTTGGTGAGCTGATTATAAGTGTTCTGGGCAATTCCAAGACTGCTCTGAAGCTGTTCCACATTATTGACGGCTTGCTCGAACTCCATGAGAGATGCAGCTCCACTATTATAAAGCGCTTCCGTTCTATCTTTGTTTTTTGCTTCCAAATCCAAATTTTTTCTGATTCTGGATACTTCTATCCTGGCGCTGTTTACGCTCGCCATGTCCGTTCCTGACAGAGCTTCATTATATGTAGCCTCCAAAGCTTCTATCTGCTTTTCAACTTTTTGAATTTCAAGATCAAGATTGTCTTCATATTTAATCAGCAGCTGCCCTTTTTCCACATGGTCTCCCAGCTTCAGGGTCATCTCCTCTACCTTGTTTACGCCACTTCCATAATATCTTCTGATGTTCTTTGAACTGATCCTGCCCACATCCTGAACGTATTTTCCCACTTCTCCCATTTGCACTTCCGCTGTATTGTACTCAGCTCCGATATTTTCCGTTGTTAATAAATAAAATATGCCCACTCCTATTGCCGCAAACACAACAAATGCGATGATTAATTTCTTATTCATAGTGACCTCCAATTACAGCTGGCCTGCCGTTTCTATATTTTTCTCACTTAAATTAATACTCCAAATCATGTATGAAACGCTAATCATTTACTGTCACTGTTATTGATACCCGCTCAAACAGATCTCAAAAGCCCAATGCATCAAACTTGTTCAGAGATGTTCCCGACTGTACCTGGTTTGTATGGTCTATACAATTCAATCAATTTATTTTCGTTCCTAAAGATTCAACTATCCTCACAACACCATTGTATCCATCAACTTCTAATAAATCGCCGTCTTTGATAATTTCCATTATTCCCATAAGTCCACTAACACACGGAATACCATATTCTCTTGCAATAATACCTCCATGTTGAAGTGGTCCACCTATTTCCATTACAACACCATCGGCGTTAGTAAATATCGGTGTCCATGAAGGTTCAGTGAATTTTGCGACTAAAATCTCACCTGGATTCAATGGCTTTTCATATGGAGTATGAAGTACTTTGGCTCTTGCAGTGACTTTCCCTGGTGCTATAGCATCACCAACATAATCCCCATCTTTTACTTCCAGCTTTGCCTTGTAAATCTTTCCGCGGCTGTCAATGACAAGAGGCCATTCATTCGTTTCAATATAACCTGATAAATTACGTTCCCTTGCATCTCTTATATCAAATGATTGATCTTTCTGTGCTTTATCTATATCCTCTGTTGTCAGATCAAAAATATCATATGGTCGATTCATTCTTCCTTGCTGAACCCACCTGTCAGAAATTTCGAGACAAATGTCATGAAGTTTTGCCATAATAATGACGATCAGATATTTAGGGTGCTCACGATAACCAAACGTTGCTTTCATTCTCGCAGCAGCCTCAACGAACTTTTTCTCTTTACCCTTTTTCTTTGCTACTGCTAGCAGTTTGTCATAAGCTTCCTGTCGCTTATTCAGAACTGAATGCATATGATTGTCCTCTATGTTAATTTCAATCAATTTATCATAAAGCATACCTAAGTCTTCGTATACTCTTTTAGATGCAACATCAATTTCATTGAATCCTCTTGCGGAGAATTTCTTCATAAATTCATCAAACAGATCTAGGAAACTATCCGTAAAATCTCTTTTTTCTGCTTTTTCTACAAAAGCATCTCTTGAGGAAATATCCCTAAAAGCATCATCACTAGCCATAGCTAAAAGAAGATGTCCCATCTCACTAGTCGGGTTACCATCAAGATCCATATTCATTGCAGCCAATTCTTTTTCAACTTCTTCACCTTTGAAAATTTTAGCCATATTTGCATGACTTATCATACCTGCGATTATAACAGGGGCTGTTCCCATGGCTTCATTCATTATTGTTAATGCATCTTTAGAAATCGTTGAGAAGTCACCATCACCAGTGAGTTTTTCGGTTTCAATAAGTATTTTATCTGCTGTTTTATTGTATGCCTTAACTGCCTTTTCATAATTACCAAATGCTCCATTAATCATGCTAGGCAACATAGTCAAAATAGATTTGAACATAGTCTTTTTAGTTTCTTCGGTCCCTTCAACTTTTCCTTCAAATGGATGTTCATCTAAATTTATTTCATCGAAAATCTTTTTTATATTACTATCGTAACTGTTGATAAATTTCAAACCTGCTTTTCTGCCGACTACCTTTTGAAAAGCTGTTATACTAAAGTATTCTTTTCCGTAGATAGCTGGCACTGAACCATTTACATGTGGTGTCATCATATGCATCTTTATTTCATCAAGCATATGCGCCCAAAGTTCTAGTCCAAGAACGCTCATCGGTTGATCAAAGCCTTGTGTCATTGCCATTAAATCAATGTAGAAACGTTTATTCTTACCTGGTTCAGTTAATAATTCATTGAATAATGGAAAGTGAGTTGTAATGGGTCTACTTTGCAGCAAATACAGTTGTCCGTTCTCATAAGCCCATTCTGTATCCATTGGCTTATCATAATGTTTTTCACACTTCTTAATTAGCTCAGATAGTTCCATAATCTGAGCATCATTTAAT
>Ga0209379_10001259_pt1 | contig 17133 bp, 16 predicted proteins | sample tdDd001_FD_187124 | JGI IMG/M metagenome (GOLD analysis project Ga0209379, IMG submission 187124) | Marine sediment microbial communities from the Atlantic coast under amendment with organic carbon and nitrate - tdDd00.1 (SPAdes)... | ecosystem: Environmental > Aquatic > Marine > Coastal >...
TGGAAGCGGTCGCGCTCGCCAACCAGCACTTGATCCAAACTCAGAAAACCAAAGCTTATGTTGGTCTTGCTGGTTGTGAAGAATTCAACCAGTGCATGGTTGAACTGTTGCTTAAAGGCACCTCTGCTACTTCGCGCGTTGCCGCCATTCAAACACCCGGCGCCAGTGGCGCACTGCGTATGCTTGGTGACCTAATCTATGTTGCTCAGCCCGGCTCTACGGTATGGCTGAGTAATCCAAGCTACGTCAATCATCGTCCAGTCATGGAAGCGGCGGGGTTGAAGGTTCGCCAATATCGCTATTTTAGCCCGCAAACTAAGCAAGTAGATGTCGCGGGTATGCTGCAAGATCTAGCTCAAGCTGGTGCCAATGATGTGGTGTTGCTGCACGGCTGCTGCCATAACCCCACAGGCGCTGATATCGACTTCTCTACTTGGCAGCACATCACAGAACTAGCGCAAAAACAGGGCTTTACCCCGTTTGTGGATGTTGCTTATCAAGGGTTTGGTGATGGCATAGAACAAGATGTTGCCGGTTTACGTCATATGGCTGATCGGGTTGAAGAAATGCTCATCACCACATCGTGTTCTAAGAACTTTGCTCTGTATCGTGAGCGTACGGGCGCTGCTATTGTTGTTGGCAAAAATGCTAAAGAAGCAACCAACGCCAAAGGTAAGTTACTCCAACTGGCTCGCGCCACTTACACCATGCCGCCAGATCATGGCGCCGCGTTGGTTAAAACGGTTTTGCAAGACAGCCACTTAACCAAGATTTGGCAAGCCGAGCTTGATCAAATGCAGCAACGTTTGGTTCAGCTTAGGGCAAGTTTGTGCCAAGAGTTTAATACGGTTCACAATAGCGAACATTTTGATTTCATCATGTCCCATAAAGGCATGTTTACTGTGCTAGGCTTTAGTAGCGATCAAATGACGCAACTACGTGAACAGTATGGTATTTATGGTGTTGGCGATGGTCGGATCAATATTGCAGGTTTAAAAGAAACCGATATTCCGTATGTCGCACAAGCGATCCAGTCAGTGGCGAAATAAGGTAAGGAGTACAGATGACGGCTAAGCAAAAATTTTTAGTGGCGCTAATCGCTGGTAGCTTAGCAGCGTGTGCCAATGTAGAAACCGCTCAAAAGGAAACGCCAAAAACCGATGGCGCACAGAGTGGACAAAGTGAAACAAGCCAAGTTGAAGTTGAAATTGAAAAACCAACTGAACCGGTCAAGAAGCCTAAGCCAGAGGTCAAACCCGATCCATTAAAAACCGCCGATGGTAAATTGATTCTTGGTGAGCAAGAGTGGGTTTATTTTCCTGGCTTAGAAGAGAGCTTTGACGCTCGGGTCGATACCGGGGCAACCACCTCATCAATTAGTGCGGTTGACGTTGAACCGTTCGAGCGAGATGGCAAAGACTGGGTGAAGTTCAAAATTGGCCATGACAAGGTAAAAAGTGAAGAAGTGATGTTGCCAGTTGAGCGCTGGGTAAAGATAAAACAAGCCAATAGCGAAGAGTATGTGCGACGTGCTGTGGTGCTAGCTTGGGTGCAGGTAGGGGAGTTAAAAGAAAAGACACCTTTTACTCTTGCGGATCGCTCTCATCTAAAGTTTCCGGTTCTTTTAGGTCGGAGCTTTTTCACTGACGTAGCGATTGTCGATGTTTCTAAAAAATACGTTCAGCCGAAAAAGAAAAACTAGCTAACCAAAGCGACCCAAAAACAATCGGGCCACTGCAATTGCAGTGGCCCGATTACTATTTAAAACCGTTAATAAACGATTAGAACATAAAGCGTGCACCAAGGATCAATTGTGGCCCGTAGATGCCATGGTCTGCGATATTGGCACCAATTGAAAGCATTTCGGTAGAGTGGAAGCGGCCACCAATACTGTAAATGGTTTCAGAACCTTCATTATAAACCAGTTGGCCCAACATAAAGTTGGCTTCGATACGGTCAATGATCCAAGCGCGCATACCAAAAGCGAGCTCAGGGATGAAATCACTGCCAATAAATTTGTCATCAGAAGTTTTTACATTGTGCAGCAAAATGTGGCCATAGATATCGGCAAACTGAGTGGCTGGGCCGTTAAAACCAACACCACCAGCAAAGTCATAGTCACTTTCAAAACTGGAGTCGAAGCGACCAATAAAGTGGGTGTTTTCAGTAAACGCCATTTTACCTTCAGCGCCATAGGTACTTGGATTGGTACCTATCCTAACTTCAAATGAAGTGTAGTTAAAATTGTTGGCTTGAGCAGCAAAAGGGCTAAGTGCTGCAAGTCCTAGTAAAGTGACAGCTCGGGCTCGTCCAAACATATTATTTCCATCCATTAAATGTCTCGGCAGACCGCCAAAGATACATACATACTATAAGGCCTGCAAGAAGCAGACCAAATAATACATTCAGATGGATTGATATCGGAAATTAGAGTAACGAGATGTGATCGACTTCAATCTCTGGCGTGCTACCTCCTTCATATTCGCCAAATAGTCGAACTTTTGACTCTGCTGTAAGAGGTTGAGTCAAGTTTATGTCGTCATCAAGCTCAACTTGGATCTCGCCGTTGCCATCGGTAAAAATAAAGGTGTCTTTGTTTAGTTGACGAACGATATGCCCTTCAACCACCACGTCTTTTTCGGTAAACATGCCAGTGTCTTGTAATAGTTCGCTCACCGATGTGGTTTCGACTGGTCCTTTAAACTGCACATTGCCGTTATGGTGATCGTTACCTTTTGCTAGGACTAAGGTTGGCGCAAGAATTAGTGCTGCAGCGATAGAGTATGTGAACGTTTTCATCGGGTGGTTCCCTTGTTTGTTGTTGAGTTAGGGCTATTAAACACCAGCAAACTTGAATGAATACTGATGGGGGCATTCATTTTTGATTCATTAACGGTTGGGCAAAAGGAAAGATAAGGATACTATTGAGCTCCTATAGAAAATAACTAAGTAAAATAATTACCTATGTACACTCCATTTGAAGCACTGATGGTGCAAGGAACAACCTCAGACGCAGGAAAAAGCGTATTGGTGGCAGGTCTGTGCCGAGTATTGGCACGCAAAGGGATAAAGGTTGCCCCTTTTAAGCCGCAAAATATGGCATTAAATAGTGCGGTAACGCTTGATGGTGGGGAAATTGGCCGCGCGCAAGCCGTACAAGCCCAAGCCTGTGGTGTTGAACCGAGTGTGCATATGAACCCCGTGTTGCTTAAACCCAACTCAGATACCGGGGCGCAGGTGATAATTCAAGGCCGAGCCATCACCAATATGGAAGCAACGGGTTATCACGACTACAAGAAAGTCGCGATGGACAGCGTAATGGACTCGTTTGAACGCTTAACCGACCAATATCAATCGGTGATGATTGAGGGAGCAGGGAGCCCAGCCGAGATCAACCTACGCGCAAACGATATTGCCAACATGGGTTTTGCTGAAAAAGCCGATGTACCGGTGATCATTGTCGCCGATATTGATCGGGGCGGCGTGTTTGCCCACCTATATGGAACCTTGGCGCTACTGTCACCAAGCGAACAAGCCAGGGTAAAAGGCTTTGTTATTAACCGTTTTCGCGGTGACATAAAGTTACTGGAGTCAGGTTTAGATTGGCTCGAAGAAAAAACGGGCAAACCAGTGATTGGGGTGCTGCCTTATTTACATGGCCTCAACCTCGAGGCAGAAGACGCAATCACCGCTGATCAAATCAAAACAAGCCAGTCGCTGTTTAAAGTAAAAGTCCCTGTTGTGACTCGAATTAGTAACCATACTGATTTTGACCCATTAAGGTTAAACCCATCGATCGATTTTCAATACGTACGCAAAGGCGAGTCGCTTCAAGGGGCCGATCTAATCATCTTACCGGGAAGCAAATCGGTACGTGCTGATTTGGATTTCTTACGCAGCCAAGGCTGGGATAAAGATATCCAGCGCCATGTTCGATTAGGCGGCAAAGTGATGGGGATTTGCGGGGGCTATCAAATGCTTGGGCAAGTTATTGCCGATCCAAATGGCATAGAAGGGCCGGCAGGGCAAAGTGACGGGCTGGGATATTTGTCGGTAAAAACGTTACTTGAATCAGATAAGCAGCTAAAACAGGTTGTCGGAACGCTCGCTCTTGATCAAAGTCGTGTTAAAGTGACTGGTTATGAGATTCACGCAGGCACCTCTCAAGTTGATGATATTCAACCTGTTACTCTTGAACCTAACGGGATCTCAGACGGTGCCATCAGCCCATGTAACCAAATATTTGGAACCTATTTACACGGGATCTTCGAGCAGCAACAAGCGGCAGAGCTAATTATGGCGTGGGCCGGTTGTGAGGAGATCGCCGAGGTGGATTTTAATGCCCTTAAAGAAGAGGGGATCGACCGAATTGCCGATGCCATTGAAGCGCACCTTGACCTAAAGAAATTGTGGCCGGAACTGGACAACTAAAATGAAAAATCCGAGTTTACTCATTATTGCCCTTGCTTGTGCGTCTCTGCCGATGAGCAGTATGGCACAAGTCCGTTTACTCGCCGCGTCTTCGATGACCAATGTCGTACAAGAGGTCGCAAAAGAGTTTGAGCAACAAAGCGGTATTAAGATCCAAGCGGTGTTTGCCGGATCTTCCGCTTTGGCTCGACAAATAGACCGCGGTGCTCCAGTGGACGTGTTTATATCCGCTAATACCAAATGGGCCGATTACCTAGTTGAACAAGGCTTGGTCGAGAGGTCGAGTGTCAGCGTGTTGGCAAGTAATGAATTGGTGCTGGTTAGCCCTAAGGCACATCTTGTTTCTGATGGCGAACTAAATTCAATAGCATGGTGGCAAGCAAGCTTAAACGGTGGTCGCTTAGCGGTGGGCAACCCAGATGCGGTGCCCGCAGGAATTTATGCTAAGCAGGCGCTTAGCCAGTTAGGGGTGTGGAGTGAGATACAATCATCACTGGCCCCGACCAACAATGTCAGAGTGGCATTAACCTTAGTCGAAAGGGAAGAAGCCCCACTTGGTATCGTCTATGCGACAGATGCCTATCTAAGTGACGCGGTCACTATAGTCCATCGCTTTGATGAACACCGTCATGACAAAATCGAGTACCCATTGGTTCAATTTAATCAAAATAGCGACACCCAAGCGTTACTAAACTATTTGGCATCAGATAAAGCGACGGCGATATTGGAGCGTTTTGGTTTTTCGGCGTCAGCCTCGAACCTAAACACCCCCGAAAAGAAATAACTTACAGTGATCAACGTGTATCTATCGGAATTTGAACAACAAGCGCTATTTCTTAGCCTCAAAGTGGCCGCCACTGCGGTGATCTGGCTGTTGCCGCTCGGCATCATATTGGCGTGGCTTTTGGCCAAAAAGGAATTTGTCGGCAAGAGCCTATTAGACAGCATTATTCACCTACCCTTGGTTTTGCCGCCAGTGGTGATCGGTTATATGTTGCTGGTCGTCATGGGGCGCAAAGGCTGGCTCGGTTCTTGGCTTTATGATCAATTCGGTCTCGTGTTTGCGTTTAATTGGAAAGGCGCAGCATTGGCGTCTGCTGTGGTTGCGCTGCCTTTGATGGTCAGAGCGATTCGATTGAGTTTAGAGTCGGTTGATGAACGTTTAGAGCAAGCAGCACGTACGCTTGGGGCGTCACCACTTAAGGTGTTTTTCACCATAACATTACCCCTGACTCTGCCGGGGATCATCACAGGGGTGATGCTTGCGTTTGCGCGCAGTTTAGGGGAGTTCGGTGCAACGATAAGCTTTGTATCAAACATTCCGGGTGAAACTCAAACTTTGCCCTTAGCCATGTTTAACTTCATTGAAACACCTGGGGCAGAAATAGATGCCGCTCGTTTGTGCGCGATTTCGGTAATTGTTGCCTTATTGTCTCTGTTTGCTTCGGAATGGTTGTCGAGAAAAATGCAGAAGTGGGTTGGGGTTGGAAAAGGAACGACGCAATGATCGACATTGATGTTCAGCAGTCTCTGGGAAACATACAGCTAGACCTTAAAATGCAGCTGCCAGGAAAAGGCATTACCGCAGTATTTGGCCGCTCTGGAGCAGGAAAAACCTCTTTGATCAATATGATCAGTGGGATCAGTGTGCCTGATCGAGGGGTGATTTCGATCAATAACCATCAGGTGTACGATTCACGCAGTCGCCTGAGCTTAGCGATTGAAAAACGCAACATTGGTTATGTTTTTCAAGATGCACGTCTTTTTCCTCATTACAGCGTTAAGGGCAACTTAACCTACGGAACCAAACAGCCAGATGAGCAAGAGTTTGACCACGTGATCAAACTGCTTTCTATTGAGCACTTGCTGGCTCGAAAACCGAGTGAGTTATCCGGCGGCGAGAAGCAAAGAGTCGCCATTGGCCGCGCGCTGTTATCTAAACCTGATTTATTGTTAATGGATGAGCCGCTGGCCTCACTTGATCTGCCTCGTAAACGTGAAGTGATGCCGTTTTTAGAGAAGCTCTCTAAAGAAGTCGAGATCCCGATTATCTATGTGACCCATAGCCTTAATGAAATACTCCGTCTTGCTGATCATATGGTGTTATTGGTAAACGGTAAGGTTGAGTCTTGTGGGCCACTTGAACAGGTGTGGCAGTCAGATGCAATGAGGCCTTGGCAATCGTTCTCTGAGCAAAGCTCGGTCTTTGAAGCCCACATTGCCACTCAGCACCCCGATTACGCGTTAACACAGCTTGAGTTAACCCCAGACAAAACGTTATGGGTGCAGAAGGTCGCGGGCGAGACGGGCGAGCCAGTACGTGTTCAAGTGCGGGCGAACGACGTTTCTATCAGTTGCCAACGACCGCAACAGACATCGATACGTAATATCATCCCGGTGACGATCAGTGTAATTGAAAGCCTACAACTCTCCCAAGACAAACAGAGCGTCGCCGTGAAGCTCGAACTGGATGAAAGTCGGGCACTTACCGCCAACCTAACCCAATGGGCCGTCGACGATCTTGGCCTTGAAGTCGGCCAGAAAGTCTATGCCCAGATCAAGGGCGTGAGTGTCACCCAGCGGGATATGATAAGTATTAAAAGCGAAGTGCTAAATACTAAGTGCTAAAAGCGAAGTGCTAAAAGCGAAGTATAAAGCGAAAAGCGAAAGAAAAAGCTTGATAGGGCAAGAGCTAGAAGTTAGATTTTTAGCCCTTAGCCCTTAGCCCTTAGCCCTTAGCCCTTAGCCCTTAGCCCTTAGCCCTTAGCCCTTAGCCCTTAGCCCTTAGCCCTTAGCCCAGCCATTTAAACATCAAACTTGACCATTAGGTTGTCAAGCGATTCACATTGGCTGGCGAGCATTTCACAGGCGTTTTCAGCGCTGCTGACCATTTCGATCAATTGGTAACTGCCTTCTAACACCGACTGCATATGTTGGCTTACTTCATTAGCGAGTTGGCTTTGTTGATCCGAAGACATTCTGATGTCTTGTGAGCTGCTTGTCATCGACTGTACCGCCTCTGAAACCGATTGGAGCGTCTCGATAGTCAGAGCTGATAGACTAACGGTTTCTTGGCTGGTTTGGCAGCTTACGTTGACCGAGGCGACCGCTTCTTGGGTTGCTTTTTTGAGTTGGTCGGTCATTTGCTGAATTTTGTCGGTACTTTCCTGAGTTTTGCTGGCGAGCGCTCTTACCTCATCGGCGACCACGGCGAAGCCACGGCCTTGTTCACCGGCACGGGCAGCCTCGATAGCCGCATTCAACGCCAATAAGTTGGTTTGTTCGGCAATTTCGACGATCACCCCGAGCACAGACACAATATTGTTTACATTGGTATCGAGATTCCCTATCACGCCACCGGCTTGCTCAATTTGACCCTCGAGCGATTGTAACGAACCAGACGTTTGGTCAAGCAAGTTAGTTGCCTCGGTTAACTGTTTACTGCCTTGTTCACAGTGTGACGCGGCTTGATGCGCACTGTCGGTGACAGTGGTACCAATTGACTGGACTTGGGTGGCGGAGTTGGAAATGTGATCGGTTTGTCCTTGCTGCTCAGAAACGTACATCACAATCCCTTGGGTAAGGCTACGAATGTTTTCCATTTCAGCGCGAACGGAGTTTGAAGTAATGATGATCTCGGTGACAGAGCGCTGCATAGAGTCGAGAAAGGTATTAAACTCGGTCGCAATTTTTCCGACGTCATCATTCGCGCTGATCGAAACTCGAGTCGTTAGATCCGATTTACCCTGATTTAATTTGGCTAACGACAGTTTGAGTTCTTGGATTGACGCGGTACCCCAACGAAGGGCGATAACCAGTAGAACGACCGAGATGATGATGGCAATGATTGCGTTCATGATCAGTGAAGAGCGAAGCTCACTCACACTTTGGCTCGCATTGCTCATGTTTGCAGAAGAAAGGGCACCTAGATCACTAATAGCAGAGAAAAAGAGCAAAGAAAAAAGTGCAATGATAAGAACAATAGGCAGTAGTATTTTTTGCGCGATGGAGAGTTGATTGATCCATTTCATAGGTGCAGCCCTTAGGTTTATAGCCATCGATTAATCGGATAACGATCTATTTGATAACTATAGCCTAAAAAACAACGACCCTAAGTAGGGTCGCTGCATAACTGAGCTCAAAATCGCTATTTCTCGACTTGGAACTCTTCAATCGTCACTTCCACGCGACGGTTTTGCTCTTTACCTGCCGCAGTGTCATTTGAGGCAATCGGATTGGCTTCGCCTTGCCCGACGACACTAATACGCTCACCATCAACACCTTGAGCGACTAAGTAATCCGCAACCGACTGAGCGCGTTTTTCCGATAATTGCTGATTAAATTTCGCTGAGCCACTGCTATCAGTGTGGCCTGTTATGGTGACGCTTGACTGAGGGTAGGTGACAAGGAGCGAAACCAGTTCATCAAATTGGCTAAGGCTAGATTTACTTAGCTGATTGCTGCCACTTTCAAACAGCCCAACCCCGTGTTTCGACTGAAAAGTGATAGTTTGCATTTTCGGTTGAACGGGCTCGGCAGGCGCGGCCAATACCGGTTCTTCGGCAGGTTGCTCGGCTACAGGGCGAGGCTCTACAGGTGCTTGCGCTAGGGGCTCTTGTTGCTCGCTACCGAAGCGATAGCTTAAGCCGATGCTGATCAGGTGCGCAGAAGCTTTGCTCGCAGGGCCGGAGTTGATTTCGGTGATGGCCTGGTACTCTAATCGCGACGAAAGGCGAGAATTAATGAAATACTCTAAACCCAGCGCGCCGAGTAAGCTTAAATCATCGTCTGCCACATCGTAGTCCGAGTAACTGGCACCAATTTTACTGAAAAAAGCAAATTGGTCGTTAATAGCGGCCGTGAATTTTGGCGCGAGGGTAAGGGCGGTCATATCGCCAGTTAAAACGTGGTTTTTGCCAGCGTCATTGAAGTTAGAGTCAAAGTTGCCAATTTTGTCGTAACCTAGCTCAAGTGAGATCAGATCATTGATTTGATAACCTAAATAGCCACCAAAGCCAACACTGTTGTCATCACAGGGTGAAGAGAGATTACAGGCGTTTTTTAAAAAGGAGCTGCCAACTTTGGCCCCAACGTAAACTTGAGCCGAGGCGGCAAACGGCAGAGCGGCGACAAGCGATAGTGCGATCAACTGCTTTTTCATATCCATATCCTTAAGAATTTCCAACGATACCTATCGTATAGGTTTTTTAGTAGTAGGTAGTTTCGGTTGGAATTATGGAAGATATTTGACGAAATTCAATTAGCGGTTAACGCATTGAGCTCATAATTGAAAATTGGTCTTAAAAATGAAACAGATCAAGAGCATAAAGGGCGTGAATAATATAGCCGCTCGTAAAGAAGAGCGGCTTTAATTTGAACGTCAGTGTTCTTTTTGCTTATTTAGCAAATACTTCTTTGAAATCACGCTTTAGAATGGCATCACGGCGTGCTTTTTTCATTTGCTTAACCATGTCTTTCACACAGTTGTGTAGCGTTTGATCAAGAAGTTGAGAGCGGTATGCTTCTTTTTCTTCATCTGACATATCTTCAGGTAGGTTCAGTTTAGGGAACTCTTCCATCAAGTTAACGCCTGCAAAAGCTTGGCTTACAGAGATAAGCGCATGAAACTGCTCAAAGTTATCAAGCACGTTTTGTGCGCTTGCTGGCATTTCGCTCCACGCTTCACGAACGGCTTCTTCAGATACTTCATGAATAGACGTAACCATGAAATGCATCTCCTCAGGAACACCGTCAAACTCAATGACTTTCTTAAGTTCTGGTGACACAGTTTCTAAGTCTACTTTTTGTGCAGTTTCTTGGATTTCTTCTGACATGGTTTTGTCCTACTTCTTTCAAAAGAGCACATGCTATGAGTCTCTGAACAAAAGTCAACTAATTCGTGAGCGTTAGTAGAGAAATAGAAATTCCACGTGCTATATTTAGACGATAATAAAATTAGGTATTTAGTTGATAAATATGGAACTACCCAATACGTCGATTCGTATTCTTCTGGTTGATGACTTGCAATTGGAACGCATGCAGTTAGCGATACGTTTAAAACAGCTTGGCCATCAAGTCGAGGTTGCCGAAAGTGGGCAAAAAGCGCTAGAGATATACACATCCTTTGACCCAGAACTCGTGCTGCTTGATATTTCAATGCCAGAGATGGATGGGTTTGAAGTTGCACAGGAGATCCGCACACGCTTTGAAGAGTGGATACCGATTATTTTCCTAAGCAGTCACGAAGAGCCCGAGATGATTGCAAAAGCGATTGAAATGGGAGGGGACGACTACCTAGTCAAACCCGTTGATAGAGTGGTGTTAGGGGCTAAGCTTAAAGCGATGCAGCGTATAGCAGCAATGCGTCGTGAGTTGAAGTTAGTGACGGCCCAGTTAGAGCAGATGAACATCCATTTGCAGCAACAGGCAAATGAAGATGGCTTGACGCGGGTTTACAACCGCCGTTATCTCAACCAAGAACTAAAAGACATGATAGCGTGGCATGGCAGACACAGAATGCCCCTAACCGTGATCTTACTCGATGTCGATTTCTTTAAAGCGTACAACGACAATTATGGCCATATCGATGGTGATTACTGCTTACAGAAAATAGCCGCAACGCTCAGTACAAGCTTTTCTCGCAGCGGTGAAGTCGTCGGGCGTTATGGTGGTGAAGAGTTCGCCGTAATATTAACCAATACCGATAAAGTAAGCGCGACAAAGCAAGCGGCGAGGATTCAAAAACTGATTGCTGAACTTGCGATCCCCCATAGCGGTTCAACGGTATCTGCCTTTGTGACAGTGTCACAGGGGGTGTCTAGCTTTGTGCCCGATGGCCAAGAAAGCATAGAAGAGGTTTTTCATTTGGCTGATGTGTTGTTATACCAAGCCAAGCAGTCTGGGCGAGATCGCTATATCGTGACCCAGTAGTCGCCATTTATCACCCTGCTAGACACCCGCATTCGATACCCACACCTTATTGCCTGCTGAGCAATTGTCCGCGGCACAAAAAAGCCACCATTGAAGGTGGCTTATTGGCGTTTAAGGTAACTAACACAGCAGTTGATCAGATGGCATTCACGTCTTCTGCTTGTGGTCCTTTTTGACCTTGGGTCACGACAAACGAAACGTTTTGCCCATCTTGTAGATTGCGACGACCAGTGCCGTTAATCGCAGAAAAATGAACAAATACATCTTTACCACCTGATTCAGGTGTGATGAATCCGAAACCTTTATCTTGGTTGAACCACTTTACAATACCATTGACTTTTTGACTCATAATCTTAACTCTTCTATATACAAATTGATGCAGAATCACAACAACTATTTCAACTTACAACAAAGAGTTAGAGGCTGCCAGTTAAATATAGATATGCGTCGCATGGATGTGATCTTGAACAAAAATCGTGCATATTTGCTGCGGTATCAAGCGGCAATGACGCGGTTTCGACCTTTCTGTTTTGCCTTGTAAAGCGCATCATCTGCTGATTTGATAACTTTGACTGGGTTTCTATGTTGTGAGCTATCAGATACGCCGATACTAATAGTTATATTGACTGTTTTATCAGAATTGGCTCTACCGCGTTTTTTGGAGCCCTGTTTATCATCTTTAGGCCGTTGGTCTTTGTCTCTAATGACCATATCGTAATTGGCGACTTCTTCGCGCAGTTGATCTAAATACTCTATGGTTTGGTCTGCTGATTTACCTTTAAACAACACAGTGAACTCTTCGCCACCATAACGGAATACTTTTGCACCGCCACCTGTTTTGCGTAACTTTTTAGCCACTAACCGGAGTACGTGATCACCGGTATCATGGCCGTGGGTGTCATTGAATTTTTTGAAGTGATCGACATCGAGCATCGCAATAGAGTAGTTCCTGCCTAAATGGGCCATTTCATTTTCTAGCGCTCGGCGACTCGGGATTTCAGTTAACTGATCGATAAAGGCCAGTTTATGGCTGGTGGAGATCACGTTATAGATCAGCATTACGCCAGCCCAAGAGAACAAAATGGCGGAGATAAAGCTAATTTGAAACCAGCCAAACGTGATAGAGGAAAGCAATAAGCAAGAATAGATCGCGCTATCTACCGGCTCGTTTCGAGTGAGCACCATAATCGCAGAGATACCCACACAAATAATACTGTATAAGATGGCAAGAAAAGGCAGACGGCTTAACTCTTCGATAGAAAAGAGCATCCCTTGCCAGAGCTCTTCGCTGCCATTTTCACTAAAATGGTCGACGGTGAGAAACGCCCAAGCCAAAAAGCTTGCCATCAGAACTAAGTAGCCCATCCCCGAAAGAGAAAAGAAACGCTTATTTGGAAAGGCGTAAACCACCATGCAGGCAACAGGCAGCAAAAAGGCCAATAGGCAGAACTCAAGTTTTGTTGTGCCCACGCTCAAAGGAACTTGTAATCGATGTTGAATAAAGAAGTAAGCCAGCATCATAGCAACAGCAATCATCCCCATTCTGCCTTGGCTAAAGCTATGACAGAGTAATAAGGCAATTGAAAACAGGATATAGGGGAGGTGGCTGACAATACCTAAGTTTTCGACCACTACTGCAGTGAGGGCATCGATACCGAATAAACTAATGCCGGCCAACATAAGAGGCACGAAAAACTTAATTATATTAGCATTGCTTAATGTACTAGGCATTTAACTCACAAACACAGGTGGCGATTAGATCTTGTTCAGCGAGGTTTACTGACACCTCTAGGATACGGCTATTATGGGAATTTCCAAGTGTTTTGCTAAACTTAATGTAAAAAAAAGAGAGCTTTTGAGGGCTAGATGATGATTTATGCCACAAGTCGAAACAAAGTCTCTGTTTTTAGGTGAATTTAGCGCCTAGCATAAACAGAGAAAAGTTGCATATTCGATAATATGAGGAAGTAAAACATGCAGATAAGCGTTGATGTCCACAACTATATGGAAACACTCGTGGGCCATAAACTGGCTCTTACGGAATATACAGAAAAATATGACCATGAGCAGCTAGCAGATCTCGCTTGTATCACGTTAAATCAACTTAGGCCGATTTACATTCGCCACGATATTGATTTTCTGTCTGCTCTACCAGAAGAGAAGTTGGTTGTGCTCAATGAGCAGGTCGATGCGGCTTTGTTAGCGGCAGAAACCATGATTAAAGATGACCGCCGCAGTCGAATGGATGAAGTTCCAGTTGTATTTAGCCATCCCACCCGTCATGATGATGACGAACTAGAGTGGTATGAGGTACCAATTCTAGATAAAAATAGGTCAAAATAAGGAGCAGTTGTGGGGTTGTTTTCACGGTTATTTGTTGGCAGTAAAGAACAAACTGTTCAAGAAGTTGAACCTTTTGAATATAAAGGTTTCAACATCTATCAAGAAGCTCGTGCAGAGGGCGGTCAGTACCGAATTGCAGGGCGAATCACAAAGCAGTTTGAAGACGGTGAAGTAAAAACGCATACTTTTATCCGATCTGACGTATTGAGCTCTGAAAGTAGTGCAAACGAGTTCATGTTAAAGAAAGCGCAAATGTTCATCGATCAAATGGGTGACGACATTTTTTAGTGTTGTCAGCCAAATGTAGTTTCATTGTGTTGATTGTAATCACTTTATTAAGAGCCATTAATCTATATGCTAATGGCTCTTTCTATTTTTTAGAATGGCCAAGCTCAAGAAAATCCGCGGTTTTGTAAGCAATTGTTTAATCGTTTATTTTTCGACCCAGTGATTGGGTGATTTTCCCTCTGGTTTGACCTCTGATTAGTAATAGAAGCCGTTGTTTTTTTACTAGTTCAAGGTAAGTATTCCGCAGTAATTTTGGTTATATGTAATAAAAATATGTATTTTTGTGACAAAACACTTGAAGTTACCTTAGACCTTAGATAAAAACTAAATATTCATTTTTGCCAATAGTAGGGAATAACTATGCAAATTGGTGTGCCTAGAGAGATACTCGTAGGTGAAACACGAGTGGCTGCGACGCCGAAAACGGTTGAACAGCTATTAAAACTGGGATTTGACGTCTCGGTAGAAACCCAAGCCGGCGTTCTCGCAAGCTTTGATGATGCAGCGTTTGAAGCGGCTGGTGCGACAATAGTGTCGCCTGAAGACGTTTGGAAAGCTGATGTCATTCTTAAAGTAAACGCGCCATTAGTAGACGAAGAAGCCAAGATCAACGAGATCGAACTGATCAAAGAAGGCGCAAGCCTGATCAGCTTCATTTGGCCAGCTCAAAACCCTGAGTTAATGGAAAAGCTATCGAGCCGAAACATTAACATCATGGCGATGGATGCCGTTCCGCGTATTTCCCGTGCTCAAGCGTTAGACGCATTGAGTTCAATGGCGAATATCGCAGGTTATCGTGCAGTTGTTGAAGCGGCGCATGAATTTGGCCGATTCTTTACTGGCCAAATTACTGCTGCAGGTAAAGTCCCACCGGCGAAAGTTTTAGTTGCTGGTGCGGGTGTTGCAGGCCTTGCTGCTATCGGTGCGGCGGGAAGCTTAGGTGCTATTGTTCGTGCTTTTGACGTTCGTCCTGAAGTGAAAGAGCAAGTTCAGTCGATGGGTGCCGAATTCTTAGAAGTCGACTTCCAAGAAGATACCGGTGCTGGCGACGGTTACGCTAAAGAAATGTCTGATGATTTCAACAAAAAAGCGGCAGAGCTATACGCCGAGCAAGCGAAAGATGTTGATATTATTATTACCACCGCGCTCATTCCTGGGCGTCCTGCACCAAAGCTTATCACCAAAGAAATGGTCGATAGCATGAAGTCAGGCAGCGTTATTGTCGATCTAGCTGCGGCAAACGGCGGTAACTGTGAATATACAGTGGCAGACCAAGTGGTAACAACCGCAAATGGCGTCAAGATTGTGGGTTATACCGACATGGTTGGCAGACTGCCGACTCAATCGTCTCAGCTTTACGGAACCAACTTAGTTAACCTGCTTAAACTGCTTTGTAAAGAGAAAGACGGCACCATCAACATCGACTTTGAAGATGTGGTACTTCGTGGTGTGACAGTAGTTAAAGAAGGCGAGGTAACTTGGCCTGCTCCTGCTATTCAAGTTTCGGCTCAACCTGAAGTGAAGCCAAAGGCGACCCCTGAAGCACAACCTAAGGTAGAAGAACCTGCATCACCTGTGAAGAAGATCATCGGCCTTGCCGCTGGTGTGGCTGCGTTTGGTTGGGTGGCATCTGTTGCACCTGCAGCATTCCTTGCACACTTTACCGTGTTTGTATTGGCCTGTGTGGTGGGTTACTACGTGGTGTGGAACGTATCGCACTCACTGCATACTCCGCTAATGTCGGTGACTAATGCGATCTCTGGCATCATTGTTGTCGGCGCACTGCTTCAGATTGGCCAAGGAAGTGGCGTTGTCACTTTCTTATCTTTCATCGCCGTGTTAATTGCCAGCATCAACATCTTCGGTGGTTTTACCGTCACCAAGCGCATGCTTGAAATGTTCCGTAAAGATTAAGGAGTAACAAATGTCTGCAGGATTAGTACAAGCGGCATACATTGTCGCTGCCGTTCTCTTTATCATGAGTTTAGCGGGGCTTTCTAAGCAAGAATCTGCGCGAGCAGGTAACTACTACGGTATCGTAGGTATGGCGATCGCATTGATCGCGACGATCTTCGGCCCGGATTCAACTGGTGTAGTTTGGATCATTATCGCCATGGTTATCGGTGGTGGTATTGGTATTCACTACGCGAAGAAAGTAGAAATGACCGAAATGCCAGAACTGGTTGCGATTCTACACAGTTTTGTAGGTATGGCAGCGGTATTGGTTGGTTATAACAGCTACATTGATGCGCCAGAAGCGGCGACACATGCCGAGCACGTTATCCACTTAGTGGAAGTGTTCCTTGGCGTGTTTATCGGTGCTGTTACCTTTACCGGATCGGTTGTTGCGTTTGGTAAACTACGTGGCGTTATCAGCTCTTCAGCTTTAAATCTTCCTCACAAACATAAAATGAACTTGGCAGCATTAGTGGTTTCTGCTTACCTGTTGGTTCGTTTTGTTGAGGCAGATGGCAGCATGTTCGCGTTGATCGTGATGACCTTAATCGCCTTCGTATTTGGTTACCACCTTGTTGCTTCAATTGGTGGCGCAGATATGCCAGTGGTTGTTTCAATGCTTAACTCATACTCGGGTTGGGCAGCGGCAGCGGCAGGTTTCATGCTAGCCAACGATCTTCTTATCGTAACTGGTGCATTGGTTGGTTCGTCTGGTGCGATCTTATCGTACATTATGTGTAAAGCGATGAACCGCTCGTTTATTAGTGTTATCGCTGGTGGTTTTGGTCAAGAAGTCGCTTCATCTGACGAAGGCCAAGATTACGGCGAACACCGTGAAACAAGTGCCGAAGACGTGGCTGATCTGCTGAAAAACTCTAAGCGAGTGATCATCACTCCAGGGTACGGCATGGCAGTGGCGCAGGCGCAATACCCAGTGTACGAAATCACTGAGAAACTGCGCGCACTCGGCGTTGAAGTTCGCTTTGGTATTCACCCGGTAGCGGGCCGTTTACCTGGCCACATGAACGTGTTACTTGCCGAAGCAAAAGTGCCTTACGACATCGTATTAGAAATGGATGAGATCAACGATGATTTCTCTGATACCGATACGGTACTGGTTATTGGTGCGAACGATACGGTTAACCCAGCAGCGCTAGACGATCCAAACAGCCCAATTGCTGGTAT
>Ga0209379_10001260_pt1 | contig 17133 bp, 11 predicted proteins | sample tdDd001_FD_187124 | JGI IMG/M metagenome (GOLD analysis project Ga0209379, IMG submission 187124) | Marine sediment microbial communities from the Atlantic coast under amendment with organic carbon and nitrate - tdDd00.1 (SPAdes)... | ecosystem: Environmental > Aquatic > Marine > Coastal >...
GTCGAATTGTTAAAGCTAAAGGACTATACAAGGTTAATGATATTGTAGATTTAAACAATTTACTGTCATTACAAAGTGGTCATTCAATAGGAACCTATGACCTGGACAAACTATCAGGGGACATCGTTTATGGAATTGGGCAAGCAAATGAAGACTACATTGGCATAGGACGTGGTCCCCTGAATATCGAAGGGCTGCCAGTTTTGAAAGATAACAAAGGCAGTTTTGGTAGTGCTACTTCAGATTCGGAGCGTTCAATGGTTTCATTAAATACTAAAAAAATCCTAATGAATATCATTGCATTTGATGGGGATGAACAACTAGAAGACTGGATGTCCAAAGCTAAAGTTATGTTAGAAAACCACCTTGCTGCTAAAGATGTTAAATCATTTGTGGTTGAGTAATATATAAACATTAGAATGTATAACCCTACTTTTCAACTATTTGAGTATCACTATATAAGCGTTCATAAAGTGCTGATATAGTGATGCCAAATATTGGAGGGTGGGGTTTTCTTGTTGTAGAGTATTTTATGTATACGTGAATGTATTTGGGTGAGATGATATCTGAAATTTCTAGTATTTAAATGTTAAATTAGTAACAAATCTGTGAACAATTCCGTAAACGATTGACACAATATTTGAGCTTCTGTAAAATTCTACATGTTGAAGTAGATGAGGAGACGGTTATGAAGCTAAGGTTAACCCATAAGGTTGTAGGTCAAATAGTTGCAACAGGTGTTATAATAATGGCTGCAATTATATTGGTAACAACAAATTTTGTTAAGGATTATGAACGCGACCAAATGGTGCAACTATCTAACATGATGGGAAGCGCTGTTCGAGTGAGCGCATCAGATGTATTTGAAGATTTGGTTCAGGATGCAGAACTCTTAAGAGGTAACGTTGAAAACATAAAATATGATGAAGTAAATTCAAAAGTTTTGAATGAAGAACTCAAAATATACATGAGTTACAACGAAAATATTGAAGGTGCCTTTATAATCTATGATAAAGAAAATTATACATATCATCCTTACTGGTATAGAAAAAGCGGATATACCTTCCAAGGATATTTAGAAGATTATGAAGATCCAAAATATAGAGCTTTAATTCAGTCTGGAGAAACTGCTGTACTTGATCCGCAAACCTATCACCAAGGGGATGAAATTGTTGTTCTGTCTACAATTACTGTACCGTTTGAAACGCGTGATGGATTAAAGGGGCTTGTAGGAATTAATTTTTCAATTGACAACTTTGAAGGGTTGTTAGAAGAAATGTCTACCTCTGAATACATGAACAGTTACCTTATTTCATCAAGTGGACTAATCGTTGGTGATACAAATGCAGACGGTAAGATCATTAGCATGGAAGATGCGGGGTTAAACTCCGAATGGATATCTAGTGAGTATGCAGACAAAGGATTGATTTTGTCAGGGGATACATACCTGTTAAACATCACGATCCCCGTTCATAGAACCCAGCAAGAGTGGACTTTATTAGCAATTGTAAACGCTGATTTTTTACATAGTAGAAACAATACAGTATCATGGATGATCACTATACCACTCCTAATAGGTATACTTACCTTGGCTTTTTTCGTTAGGTATACAGTAAAAAAGAACCTTAAGCCACTCGAAAACATAGTAGAATTAATGGAGTATTCCAAAAGTGGTGACTTAACTAAAAGGTCAAACATCAAGACCAGTGATGAGATTCAGGTTATTTCTGAAGGCTTAAATGACCTCTTAGATGCACTAGAGGACCACCGTGAAAAATTACTGGATGAAATTAATGACAATGAGATGTTAAATGCAGAACTAGAAGACTTGATTCAAGAAAATGATCGAATATACTTTGAAACAATAAAAAGTTTCAACATGGCAATTGAAGCAAAAGACCATTATACTGCAGGTCATTGTGATCGTGTAACTGAATACTCTCTAGCGATAGCAGATGAAATTGGTCTGAGTGATAAGGAAAAAGTCAGATTAATATACGGCGCAACTGTGCATGATGTTGGCAAGATAGGAATAGCTGGTACGATTATAAATAAACCTGGAAAACTTACTGATGATGAGTTTGAAAAAATTAAGTCACATTGCGAAAAAGGTCACACAATACTGGAGGGGATTCATTTCCTAAGTGATTCGATTTCCATTGTGTATCAACATCACGAACGTTACGATGGTAAAGGGTATCCACAAGGGTTAAAAGGTGACGAGATTGATATCTTAGCAAGAATCGTAGCTATTACAGACACCTATGACGCTATGACTTCAGATCGTGCTTATAGAAAGGCCTTATCTAGTGATATTGCCATAGAAGAAATAATCAATAATAAAGGTACACAGTTTGACCCTAATCTTGTAAATGCTTTTGTTAGAGCATTTGAAAAAGGTGTAATCGTCGTTGATGACATAGATAATACTGTATAGAACGAAAACTGTATAGATCGATAAAGGTGTTTGCTTATAAAAGTGAACACCTTTTTTGTAATTGTTCAAGTATGCAACTGCTCAAAGCAACAATTGGTGCCTTAGATTAAGAATAGCTAACAGCCGTTTTAAGAATGTTTCATTAGCTTTATAAATTTTTATGGAAATGGCCTGACACAGTTAAAATAAGTACGATTCGGGTATCATTAATATAGACCGCTTTAGTGTCTGTATGTGAGAAGGTGATACTATGAAAATTCGTTCGAAACTTCTGATCATTCTCATGTCATTTGGATTAATCCCTGTTCTAATCGTATCCGTTCTAATGTACACACGATTTGACAGTGAACTAAGTACTACAATTTTTGATCAGTTAACCGCTATTCGTGAAACTAAAGGATCTCAAATTGAAGACTACATGGGATTTATCAATGATCAGGTAATAACCTTGTCAAAGAATATTATGATTTCCGATGCCTTATCTGACTTTAAGTCATCTATTAAAGAACTCGATGCAAGCATTACACCTTCGAGGCTTAATCTAGCCAGGGAAGGTGTGTCAAATTATTATGAAAGTGAGTTTTTACCAAGGCTTAATGCTAATTTATCCAGTCCTATGTCCGTAGCTGATTTTACAAGCGACACTCCTTCAACTCTACATTTACAGTACTACTATATTGAAAACAATAAAAATGACGTAGGGAGCAAACATTTACTCGATATGGCTTCTGATGGAACAACATATAGCCGTAAGCATAAACAATATCATCCAGTAATAAAAGAGTATTTAGAACGATTTGGCTACTATGATATCTTTATTATTGATAGTAAAACAGGCCAAATGGTCTATAGTGTATTTAAAGAAGCGGATTATGCTACCAATCTTTTAACTGGCCCTTACAAAGATACCAATTTTGCAGATGTTTTCAGAGCCACAAAAGATGCAACAAGTGAGGATTTTGTTGCCATAGCTGATTTTGATTTTTATACAGCATCCTACAATGCCCCGGCAGCATTTATAGCATCACCTATTTTTGTGAACAACAGAAACGAAGGTGTGCTAATATTCCAAATGCCTATTGATAAAATTAATGAAATCATGACCAATAAACAAGATTGGAAGGCTGCGGGATTAGGCAATTCAGGCGAAGTCTATCTTGTGGGTGAAGACCTACAAATGAGAAGTATTTCTAGATTTTTAGTAGATGATCGTGAAGGTTACTTCCAGACACTTCAAAACTTAGGATACAGTGCTGAAGAAGTTGATGTTATTGATAGAATGGATACTTCAATTTTACTTCAAGGCGTTGATACAGAGGCGTCAAGAGGAAGTACCGCTGGCACAAGTAATACTGAAATTATTCAAGACTATAGAGGTGTTAATGTCTTAAGTTCCTACAAACCACTTGAGTTAGATGGGCTCAATTGGGGAATTATCTCAGAAATTGACGAGGCAGAAGCTTTTGCTGCCCTTGTTTCTGTACAAATGCAAAGTGGAGCTTTAATTGTAGCAACTCTTGTATTGGTGTTATTTGTAGGAATAATCTTTGCTAGTCGAATTTCCAAGCCGCTTGTATATACAACAACTTTGCTTAAAGACATCTCAGAAGGGGATGGCGATCTAACAAAACGTCTAGACTCTAAGAGTAAAGATGAAGTAGGACAAATGACTAAATGGTTTAATGTATTTGCTCAAAAAATCCACGATATTATTGCACGTGTTGTAGATGAAATGGGCCAGATGCGTACATCAATTGAACACTTTAAAGAAGCTGTTGACCAATCCAATATTAATTTAAATGAGATCAACACAGAAGTTCTTAATGTGAATGAAGGTATTCAAAGGAATGCAAGTGTATCTGAAGAGGCCAATGCAGGTATTGAAGAGATTAATAGTTCTGCAATGAGTATTTATGAAGATGCGGTTACTGTGCAAGCGGGAAGTAAGGAAATTGAACAGTCCGTTGACTCGGGTTCTGAAAAAATTGACCAAGTTGTTGAATCCATAGACAAGGTTAAGGAATCTGCATCTAATGCAACCATTCAAATTTCAGAGCTAAAAGGTTCATCTGAAAAAATCTCTGAAGCTATTAACTTAATCACCAATATTTCTGAGCAAACCAACCTGCTTGCATTAAATGCTTCTATAGAAGCGGCCCGTGCAGGTGAACATGGTAAAGGATTCGCAGTGGTGGCTGAAGAAGTCCGTCAATTGGCTGAGGAATCAAGATCATCGGCAGAAAAAATCAGAGACTTGGTGTTAGATATTGTTGCTAAAACGGACGCAACCAATGACTTAATAAAAAATGAGCAAAAATTAGTAGATGAAACATCTATTGTGAGTCTACACGCTAAAGAACAGTTTGACCTCATTTCAACTCAAATAATTGACATTGTTAGAAAAATTGATTCCATTGCTAGATCCAGTGAAAATCAATCTAATATCACCAGCGAGATGGCAAAAGCTATAGAGAGTTTGACGGAGTCCACTCAAGAAAATGCAATTGCATCTCAGAAGATTTCAGAACGTGTCTTGTCACAAACTGAGATCTTAGACGAGATCACACGTGAGACCAATCAAATTAAAGATATGGCAGATGGATTAAACGATATGGTAGGAAGATTCAAAATATAAGTTATGAAAACAGCTCTACAGTTTATGTAGGGCTGTTTTATGTCTAATGTTTCATGTAGGATAAGGTAAGGGTATAAAGGCATATAGGGGGTGGTCACATGTCAAAACTAAGTAATCGAATAGTACTAGTTATTACTTTATTAACTATATTGGTTTCTTTGACAATGGAATTTGTGATCATCAACAGGTCATTTGAAATTGTAGAAATAGAATCTAAAAAGAGACTTCAAGAAATGGCCGGTCGTATAGGCAGTGATTTTGATTTTGAAGTGAGAGAAGTAGAAAGTATTAGACAACAGGTGAATGAACTTGTTGAATCTACATTTGACAAAGAAGCACTTCAAAACACACCAGGATACATGGACAGTTATAAAGAACAATTGGCCCCAACCATTAAACGTATGGCAGAGGGTGCAAGAGGGTCTCGGTCTGTTTATGTTTTTTTTGATCCAGATTTAGACGGACAAACCCATGACATATGGTTTGCTGATCTACACAATACTGGGATAGTAACGCGTCAGGAAGAGTTCGAGAGGTCTTTCTATGAAACGCCATCTCCTGAAAAAGACTGGTATTTTAAAGCTAAAGACCTAAAGCGGCCTTACTGGACAGACCCTTATAGGGGAAATGTTTATTTTGATAACCATCTTATTTATATTTCTCATACAGCCCCTATTATAATCGATGGTCTATTTGTTGGTGTAGCCGGTTCAGATTTTTATTTTGATGATCTGCGTAATCAAATCAGCGATATTCGTTTATACGATACAGGGTACGCAGTTCTTTTTAATGATAATTTAGAGGCAATAATTCATCCGACTCTCCAAGAGGGCGTTGCCTTACGTGAGATTGATGGTGGAAATTATGCATGGCTTGCCGATGAAATTGAACTGACCTCCGGCGTAATTGAATATACTTGGATTGATGGAACAGAAAAGATGATTGCTTCAAAGCGTTTGTTAAATAACTGGATTATTTCTGTTGCACCAAGTAAAAACGAAGTTTATCAATCCGTTGAAAATATGCGCCGTATAATGGTCTTAGTAGCAGTTGCTGGAGGTTTTATTGCAGCTGTTGTTGGACTATTAATAGGAAAGCGCATTGTTAAACCTATTGAAGAAATTGTTCTGGATATTAATAAAATTGGTTTAGGGGACTATGAGACAAATATTGATGAGAAGTATAGAGACAGAAACGATGAGGTAGGTGTACTCGCTAACTCGGTAGAACGTATGCGGATTACTCAGAAACTATCGTTTGATGAGATTAGTAAACATAATACAGAACTTGAAAAACGTGTTCGTATTAGAACAGAAGAACTTACACATACAAATGAGCACCTTGAGGAATCTATGGCTAAACTTGAAGAGAAACAAGCTGAAATGACCTTAGCCAATGCAGCGCTTGAAGATGCGCTTGAAGTTACACGGATGACACAAAAACAACTAATTGAATCAGAAAAAATTGCATCTTTAGGGTATTTAGTAGGTGGTATAGCACACGAAATTAATACACCTGTTGGAAACAGTGTTACCTTGGTTACCTACATGCAAAGAGAGTCAGAAACAATTTCCAAAAAACTTAAAAGTGGAGCTATATTGAAAAAAGAGTTAAATGATTATATTGGAAGCACACAACTTGCGACAGACAAGATTTATAAAAATCTAAGGATCACAAGCGACTTGGTAAATCGATTCAAAGAGTTGGCTGCAGGAGAATCACAGGAGAGTGTTATTCACTTTAATATAGCCGACTATTTGCATCTAATACTTAGAAGTATGGGGATTCCATCTCAGTATTCCTTAATCAAGGTAGATATAGAAGGAGATCCAGCACTTGAAATTTACTCAGATGCCGGTAAGTTTTCTCAAATTTTTACAAACTTGTTGTCCAACAGCTTACATCATGGATTTAACAATGGTATGAAAGGTCAAATATCCATACAATATGAAAAGGTTAATGATGATTTGTTTATCAAATATGAAGATGATGGTATGGGGATTGAAAGTGAAAACCTAGATAGCATTTATACACCATTTTTCACAACTAAGTTTAGTGGAGAAACCAAAGGCCTTGGCTTAAACATTGTCTATAACGTAGTAACCAAATTGTTTAAAGGATCGATACGCTGTGAATCTGAAGTTGGAAAAGGCACAATATTCTTCATTAAACTGCATGTTGGAAGAGAATCGTCATAAAATCTTCCAACAAATTTAACCGAATTCTAATACATTCGTCTACTATTATCGTGTAAAATAGCATTATAGGTGGTGATGCTATGAGTGCAATTAAAGGATATGTCATAAAAAATGACATTCGTTTATTTTTGCTTTTTAATAAAGACATTCAAAATAAAGTACTAGATCGGTTTATGTTAATATTAACAAGGTTATTTGATACCCCTGTGGTGTTTATCTTTGCCTTAGGAGCCTATCTATTGAGCACGTATACGGGCCATACATTTGGCTTTAAACTGGCTTTGTTACTATGTGTGAGTGAAGGCATCACTCATTTGATCAAAGTAATCGTAAGTCGATCAAGACCCTTTGTTTCCTTAAGTGAAGCTCTGTTTGAGTTTGTACCCCCAAAAGACATGTACTCATTTCCATCAGGACACACTTGCGCTGCATTTACCTATGCTTTAGTATTTTCAATGTTCTTGCCTACGTTTAAAATACTTTGGTTAAGCATTGCAGCATTGGTTGGTGTTTCCAGAGTATATTTAGGATACCATTACCCTACAGATGTAATTATTGGGGCGTGTATTCCTATTCTTATGAAAAGTATATTAATGATGAATGGATGGTTATAACGACCAGTCCACTATATAATGAAGAAAGCGGAGCATATTGCTACGCCTTACAGTATTGTTAAGTTAAATATGTACAATAAAAGTAAAGCCAAAGTTCTCAAAGTTGAGATCTTTGGCTTTTTTATTTGCAAATCTGATTGTCTACTTGTTAAATGCACTTAAATCTAGGGATTCAAATGATGCAAGGTGTTTTTTCAGTTGTTCTGCTATGATTTTTACACCACCAGTTACATCTGACTCAATGTTAATAGGTAATACTGGATCGTGTAAGGACATTCTAACGAGGAACCAACCCAGTGAATCTTGCGCAGCACATGATAAACGAATACCTTCGTGGCTGTTTGGCACAATTGCATAAGATGTGTTATCAGCTGCAAATGCTTCAAGACTTTTAATCACATTTTCGCCGTATGACTTAAAGTCATCTAATTTGATCTTAACACGGAATTCAGAAGCCTCTTTAGGTTCACGTAGGCTTTTAATTTCATCTGAAAGAGATTTTCCTTCCTGACGCACTTGCGATAGTTTAACTAAAGTCTTTGTAACAATAAATGCACCATCATCAAGGAAGTAGTTTTCTTTTAGGGCACCGTGACCTGAAGTTTCAATAGCGAGTGCACTGTGAATACCTTCATCGTTCATGCGAACCGATTCGTTAATTACATTCTTATAACCACGTTTGAAACGGTGGTGTTTGCCACCAATTGCAGGGATAAACTCAGCCAGTCCATCAGACGTCACTGAGTCTGTAACGATTGTAGTCCCTGGGGTATCAGCAAGGACAATAGCACTCATTAATGCAATCAGTCTATTTCTATTAATAATGATACCACCTTTATCTACAATGGCAGCTCTGTCTACATCTGTATCAAAGATAATACCTAAATCTGCTTGAGTATCAATCGTAGCCTTTTGGATAGAGGCCATTGCTTCTTCATCTTCTGGGTTTGGTACATGATTTGGGAACATACCATCTGGATCAAGGAACTGACTCCCTTTTGTATCTGCACCAAGAGGTTGAAGAACTTTAGCAGCAAAGAAACCACCGGCACCGTTACCAGCATCTACAATAATATTTAAACCTTCAAGTGGCGTGTTGTACGATGTTGGATGATTCACATGTTTTCTAATATAATCAACTAAGTGAGCACTGTATCTGCTTATAAGATCAAATGATTTTATTTGTCCTTTATCTACGTTTTCTGTAACAGCATAGTCTGAAGCAGTTGTTAAAATTGATTTGATATCTGGTTTATCTAATCCACCATCTTTAGTGAAAAATTTCATGCCGTTTCTGTTATATGGCAGGTGGCTTGCGGTAATCATAATGGCGCCATCACACTGCGTTTCATCAAACATTGTAGCCATAAACATTGAAGGCGTTGAGGCAATACCGCATGAAAGAGCATCCAGTCCATTGCTAGTTAAACCTTTTAAAACACCATCCATTAGGTCTGGACCACTGATTCTAGAGTCTCTACCAACGGCAACTCGAAGTGAATCAATAGACTTTCCAGTTTTCTCAGACAGCCATTTTGCAAAGGCACCTGCAATACACTCAACTTCATTTTGTGTTAAAGTTACGGGTTCTCCTACCACACCTTCAACAGCAACGCCTCTAATATCTGAGCCGTTTTGTAGCTTCATCCATTTATCTAACATATTTGCCTCCTTACAGCTGAATATTATCATAAGGTTTCTTAAAAAAATTCGTACTAAATCATTATACCGGAATTAGGTGAAAATAAAAATCAAAAAATATTGGCATATTCATGATAATTGACTTTACACTTTGATATTATTAAGTAGAAAGTATATACGATTTTGCGAGGTGAGGACATGAAACTGATTGATATGCACTGTGATACATTTTATAGAATGAAAGAATGTTCTACAAGACAAAACATTCTCAAAAACCAATTCCATGTCGATCTGGAAAAGCTAAAACATACACGGTCTTACATACAGTGTTTTGCACTTTACTCTGACCTTAAGGCTTGTGAAGATAAAGGCTTAGATCCATGGACTTATATATTAGAATTATACGCTTTGATAAAAGACGAAATTGCAACAACGAATGGGCTCATCGAAGTGGCTAGAAGTATGGAAAATGTTGATAATATACAGGCTAAAGGTCACTTGGCAGCTATGTTAACTGTCGAAGATGGTGGCATCATATATGAAGACATGAACCGCTTAAACACCTTATATAAAATGGGCGTTAGAATGATGTCCTTAACATGGGACTACTCCAATAGTTTAGGGCACCCTAATTTACCTGAAACCAGCCATTTGGGACTAACAGCATTTGGACATCAAGTTATTGAAAGAATGAATTCCTTAGGCATGATAATAGATGTCTCACATTTGTCAGACAAAGGATTTTGGGAGATTCTCGAGTTTTCAACAAGTCCAGTGGTGGCTTCTCACTCAAATGCCAGAGCAGTACTAAATCATCGTAGAAATTTAGATGATGAAATGATCCGGGCCTTAGGGAATAAAGGTGGTGTGATGGGACTTAATTTCTGCCCGTTTTTCGTGGCTGACAAAGGGGACAAGCTTTTTGTTGAAGACCTCGTTAAACATGTTCAACATGTGATTAACAAAGGTGGCGAGGACTGCGCTGCGATTGGTACGGACTTTGATGGAATGAATGGCTCATTAGAAATTAAACACATTGGTGAGATGGACAAACTCTATTATGGGTTAAACAGCGCTGGTTTATCATTTGATTTAATTGACAAGGTGTTTTATAAAAATTCAAAACGTGTATTTACAGACGTAATAGGATAGGTGCATATGAAAGATATAAATTGGTTGCTTAAAGAACTGAAATGTCATTTTGAGTCAGAGGCAACAGGACATGACTACTGGCATGCCGAACGTGTATGGAAAACTGCAATGAAACTTGGAAAAGAAGAGGGAGCTCGTTTAAAGATAATACAAGCAGCAGCGTTGTTACATGATGTTGCAGATTGGAAGTTAGACCCGGCAAAACAAGAAGAGGGTAGAATAAAAATTGAAACTTGGCTTTCTGCCTTAGACTACAGTCGTGAAGACCAGAATCAAGTCCATGAAATCATGAATAACATGTCATACAAAGGTGGTACAAACAATCATAAACGCCTATCTATAGAAGGTCAAATCGTACAAGATGCAGACCGGTTAGATGCCTTAGGAGCGATAGGTGTAGCTCGTGCTTTTGCTTATGGTGGGTCAAAGGGCAGACCCCTGCATGATCCAGAAATGGACCCTGCAAACTTTGATGATTTTGAAGCCTATAAAAATCACAAAGGGGCAACAGTGAATCATTTTTATGAAAAACTATTTAAATTAAAAGACCTAATGAATACACAATCTGGAAAGGTAATGGCAAGTGCTAGGGATGAGTTTATGCACGCGTTTATAGATCAATTCTATGCAGAGTGGAATGGTGAAAAATGATTCATTCCTTTGAACCAATAGTTGGACCATATCCCAAAATTCTAATAATGGGGAGTATGCCCAGTGTTAAGTCCTTGGAAGCTGTTGAATACTATGGTCATCCAAGGAATCAATTTTGGCCATTAATGGGACAAATACTCGGTGCAGATATTCCAAGAGAACACTTGAAATGGCCTTATAAGAAGAAACTTACTTGGATTCAGTCTAATGGTGTATCTATTTGGGATGTCTTAAAATCCTGTGAAAGGGAAGGTAGTTTAGATTCTGACATAAGAAACGAAGTGCCAAACGATATTGTTTTGTTTTTGAACGAACATCCTTCAATAAAACTTATTGTTTTTAATGGAGGAAAAGCAGAGTCTGCATTTAAAAAGTTTTTTAAAGATATTTATGCCTCTGGACTTTATGAAATAGTTAAAATGCCTTCGACCAGTCCAGCTTATACATTAGGGTTTGAGAAGAAACTAGACCAGTGGTTACAAATCAAAAAATACTTATAGACCAGTGTAATTACACTGGTCTATTTTGTTGTATACAAACCTACAAACGCTCTAAGGAGTAGCTATACGCCATACATGTATAAGTACATGGGAACATATATTGTGACTTGTAGTTATAAGATTCGGTCCTTAGCTATTTATGGCTAAAGCTTTTTTAAGTCAGCACGGTCAGGGCGAGAGGGTAGGATAGAAGACCCTTTTCCTCGAAGCAGTATATCCTCTTCCTTTAAGCCTGTTTCACGAGCGATGAGTGAACGGACACGTGGTCCACAGTACTGTCCCTGACAAGGCCCCATACCAGCCCGTGTCCTTCTTTTTATTGAATCCAAAGAGTTGATAGGAATTCCTCTGTGTAGTGCGTCAATAATTTCTGATTCAGTGACACGTTCACACCTACATATTACGTGTAAATCAGGGTTTTCGTCAGAACTCGAACCCACAAATGTTTCATCTTTTTTTATAATGATGGATTTACGTTTAGGGTCAAAGGTTTCATTTCTAGTAAAAACTAAACCTTGGTTTTCAAGAATCTGTCGTACATAAACAGCTATTGCAGGGGCTGAACTTAAACCAGGTGAATCAATCCCACCTACATTTATAAATTTATTTATAGGTGACGCTTCGATAACAAAGTCTTTAGTATTGCTCGTTGCCCGAATTCCAGAGAAGGACGTTAACACATGATTCATGTTAAAAGCAGGAAGAGATTTTCTAGCTGTTTCAACTATATGTTGCAAAATATCTGTGTTGGTGTTGTTGTCATTTCGAACTTGAATTTCTTGAGCATTTGGGCCTAACATTAAATTTCCATGGTAGGTTCTTGTGACAAGGATCCCTTTTCCAGCTGCAGTTGGCGCTTGGAATACGACACGATTAACGAGTTTTCCTTGTATCTTATTGAGTAAAACATACTCTCCTTTTCTAGGGGTAATAGTAAAAGTTTTGGCTCCTATCATGTCAGCTATTTTATCAGAATAAACACCAGCGGCGTTAATTATCCATGAGCTTCTTATTAGCCCACCTGACGTATTAATTTCAAACACATCATCTGTTTTAGATATATACTGGACTTCATGCATGAGCTTGAGTGTAGTACCATTTGCAATAGCATTTTCAGCCAATGCAATTGTAAGTTCGTATGGTGATGTCACTCCGGATGCTTCACAGTACAAAGCGCTTCTAACATTATTTGATAAGTTTGGTTCTAGTTTTAACACTTGATCTTTAGTGAGTATTTTTAAATGGTCTAAGCCATTTGTAATCCCTCTATTTAAAAGCATTTTAAGTTTATCATCTTCTTCCTCAGAAAATGACAATACGAGTGAACCGGTTTGATTAAAACCAAATTGGAGATCTGCATCTAAATCTTTGAACATCTTATTGCCAGCAACATTAAGTTGAGCTTTTAATGTGCCAGGTTCAGCATCGTAGCCTCCGTGTACAATACCACTATTGGCTTTTGATGCACCGCAGGATACGTCATTTTCTTTTTCAATCAACACTGTATTAAAATTGAATCGCGACAATTCTCTTGCTATGGCACTACCAACAACACCCGCGCCTATTATGGCTATATCATAAATCATAGAGTCCTCCTTTTAACGTCTTGAGATATATACCCAAAGTTCTATAGCTATATAAAGAAGCAATTCGCGTGCCAAAAGTACACTAAAATGGTATAAGCAAAGTTTTACTTGTAAAACCAGAGCTTATAGCTGCCTATAGGAGCATAAGCAAAGTTTACTTTTAAATCCAGAGTAAGTTCAGTCCTATTTGTAAAAGAAAAAGCCTCTGAATACCAGAGGCCTTGTTTACTCATAAAGTTCAATTACATCATATAACTCAGCGAGTTCATTGTGTGACATGTAAACCGTGTAAGGTTTGTCTAACTCATTAGAAATCTCTTTGGGTTTAAAGTATAATCCCATTCCATACTCGTCAATTTGAAACTCCAAATTGTCAGGTATAAACAATAGGTCTTTAAATAGAGGTTGTTCATCAATAAACTTGTCTTTAAGTAAATTGAGTAGTGTTTGTTCATAAGAATTATTATGTTGTTTAAGGAGTTCTGAAAAAGCTATTTGCTGACCCGTTTTAAGGTCAAACATCATGTGGTGATCATTGTACTCAAATCCACCATTTGTATCTGTATAACTCGCAAACAATGTGACTGCATAGAATTTAGTACTGGTAAAGGTCGAATAACTGTTCACATTTAAGGTCATTTCATTGTCATCAGACCAGCTGATTTCCTGTATTAATTGGCTTAATCCCTTATCAATTCCATTGTTTATTTTCTGCTCTACACCAGACTTTTGAGGACAATAAAGGTAGTCAAGAGTTGTGCTGATATTTCCTTCTGTATTGCTGACTTGGTTAAACCGCATGGCACTTTGTAAACCGAATGGGTTATGTCCTGATATAAGTGTGCTTAACTTATCATAATAATCATCTTTACCCCTTAGACCAGTTTCAAGTGCAATAAAGTCTTTGGCCAGACGAGCAATGTCTGAGTTTGGAGAAAGAAGGGTCACTTCTTTTAAAGCAAGGATCAGTGGACTGGTAGGGTTGTCCCAATAGTCCATGTTTATACCTTCAATACTATAGAACATTTCACCAATCAAATAGTTATAGGCATTGTTCATATGGTGTGACAAGTAGTCCGATGGTCGATACTTTAAAGCACGTTCAAGTTGAATTAAGTCATTGATCATTTCCTCAAAATTGTGTGGATAAGCACCATACTCATAGTTTTGAACTTTGCGGTTTATCTGGATCATTAATGAAGCAGCATCACTCAAGTGTGTGTTGTAGCTTTGCATACTCTTCCAGTCGGTTTCAATAACTGGCATTTCTTCATAGGTCATAACGCGACATTTGCTATCTATGAGCGTTTGGTACATAGCACGAATATTCGTGTCTTGAATAGAATCGATTTGTGCAGGATCCCAAATATATCCCATGTCTTGAAAACCTTGAACACGTCCATCCATTAACATATCTGACCAATCATTTTTTATAGATTCTTGGGCAGATATAAGCCTAGATAAAGCAATATCCGCTTCATCTTTTGCAGAATTCGATAGTTCCGAATCCATGAAATGCGTAATAGAAGCAGCGTCTGGTTTATCTTTCATGAGTTCCGAAAATTTTTGTAGGAAGTTCAGCTCTGGCTGATTTATAGTTTGATTAGAAGGTGTAGCATCCCCAGTAGAGATGCTATCTTCATTGTTGCTTTCATTTAATGTAGTTGGATCTTCGTTTAAAGTATTTGGTTGAGTCTCTTCAACTGGAGTAGGTACACATCCCATAAGAAGCGTTGCTGTGAGACAAGTTGTCCAAATTAAACTTGATATACGTAACATAATGACTCCTTTCGCATGACTTTACAATTGTACGCTCTTTATGTGTACATAATGTGTAAAAAGTATGAAAAAGTAATTATTAATTTAAGATATATTAATTTCAGTCCATTTTTTGCTTTTAAATCGTCTTAGAATGACGGAGTTAAAGATGACAAAGGAAGCTATTTCAGCGATCCATAAACCTGCGACTCCATACCCCATCTGGATAATCATTAAATAAGATAATGGAACGAAGACCACCCATAGACGCATTATGGTAATAACCATAACGTTTTTAGTATCTCCAGCCCCTCTAAGACCTCCTGAAATACCAATCATGAAATTAAGTAGAGGTTGGTTGACTGCCATAAGTATCATGGTGAACATAGAAGACTGAATAACTGCGTCGTCTGTTGTAAATATTTTTAGAATAGGTTCTCTAAACACAAGGAATAAGAAACCTGCTATGAATCCCCATGCAATTGCAAGTCCGTATGAGACCGTACCTACATCAACAGCTTTGTCTTTGTCTTTTTCGCCTAATGACTTTCCAACAAGGGTTGCAGCAGCTATTGAAATCCCAACAGCAGGCATAAAGGATATAGATTCTATATTAATAAGTATTCTAAAAGCGGCTTCAGATGTTGTTTCTAATTTAGAAATAATAACGCCAACTGCAAGAAATGACGTTTGCATAAGTCCCTGTTCCATAGCACCAGGTAAACTAATTCTAATGAGCGGTTTGAGTATAGCTTGTTCAAATTTCATAAGTGACAATCGTAGATTTACACGTTCATGATAACGGAAACAAATGAAAATATAGGCTAATACTGCAAGAACTCTAGATACTGAAGTCGATAGAGCTGCACCGGCTATACCCATTTCAGGGAAGATCCATACTCCTTTGATTAGAACATAGTTACCTATTATGTTGATGACATTGGCTACACCTGTAATTACCATAGGAGAAAAAGTATCTCCCGCCCCTCTTAATATAGAAGCAAAAGAGAAGGATAAGAACATAGCCAACATACCATAAGCAATAATTGAGAAATAGTCATCAATCATTTTTGCTACCTCTGGTGTTGTGTCAAATATCATAAAAATTTGTTCTTTAAATAGAAGAGATAAAATCATGACTACTAAACCAATGATGCCGTTAAGTAAGACGGTCTGACTTCCTGTTTTATTGAGTTTTTCAAAGTTTTCCTCACCATAACTTCTAGAAACAAGGGCTGTAGCACCTGTATTAAATGATGTAAAAACAAAGATAAGAGTATACATAATGCTGTTTGCAAATCCTGCAGCAGCAAGACCAGAATCACCAATAAAGCGACTGATCATAATTGTATCTGCTACACCTAACATGGTATTAAGAGCCATCTCAATGATTGCTGGCATTGCCATGGTTAATATACTGAGTATGAGTGCGCGGCGTGATGTGATTTTTTTAAGCATGTGGCCCTCCTTGATCGAACATATTTTCGTTAAAAAAATTTTTACGTCTGTATTATTATAGGTGTTTACATATATAAAGGCAAGGACAATTCTATAAATGAAAATATTGTGACATCTTTCAGTTTATACCCCATATTTATAGGGGCTCACATCTTAATGAGGACCAATCTGTCACGGAATCAATTTCATAATCGTAAAATATACTATGCATATGTTAAAATAGATATTGAGGTATTCAATCAAGGAGGACTTGATACTTTTTACCAACCAAGACCAAAAAGTCAGAAAATTCGTTGGTAATATGTATCAGGAAAACCTTTTAGGTATCTTGAAACCCGGGACAATAGCCAAAATTAAAAGTTGGCACGCGACTTGCAAATGTATTATGGCAGGAGGAGATTCAGTGGGAAATATATTAACAAATCGTTTAAGTGAGAACCCGATTATAGCAGCAATAAAATCAGTGGATAAGTTAGATGAGGCACTTAAGTCTAACGTCGAAA